>Ga0222713_10000079_pt1 | contig 99687 bp, 97 predicted proteins | sample C33_649DmetaG_FD_165061 | JGI IMG/M metagenome (GOLD analysis project Ga0222713, IMG submission 165061) | Estuarine water microbial communities from San Francisco Bay, California, United States - C33_649D | ecosystem: Environmental > Aquatic > Marine > Unclassified | place: USA: California...
TGGGAAAATGGAATAATCACAGGTCAAACAAATATTGAGTCCTCAACAATATCTGCAACAACATATCTTAATTTACCTATAAGTGGTTTAACTGAAGGTAGTAATATTAATATAAGTGGGACTAATGGTAATTACACAATATCTGTAACAGGAATAACTCAAGGTTTAACAGGAGAATACCTTCCTTTAAGTGGTGGAACAGTTAGTGGTAATACCACAATAACTGCAGATTTGACTGTCAGTGGAAATTCAGGAATAAATTGGTTTAGTTCAAATACGTCTTCAGATTTAGTTAGAATTACACAAACAGGAATAGGAAACGCATTTGTTATTGAGGACAACACAAATCCAGACTCAACACCATTTATAATAAATTCAGGTGGTAGCGTATCTGTTGGAACAACAAGCGTATTTTCAGTTGGTGGGGGTGCAGAAACTAAATTAAACGTATCAAACGGTTCTTCAGGGGTTGCAACTACAGGGTTAGCAATATCAACAGTATTTTTAGCAGAATCTGCGATTGGTACAAGTATTGGTTTATTAAACCCTGATGTTGCTAACTCACAAATATATTTTGGAACACCTTCAGACACATTTGGTTCTTATTTAAGGTGGGATTATACAAATAGAGATTTTATATTAAGTACCGCGAATAGTACGGGTAAATTAATATTTCAAACAGCAAATAGTGTTGAGGCCGCAAGAATTGACCAAAATGGAAATATGGGTATTGGTCTTACAGGTGCCACACAAAAACTAGAAGTAAGTGGTAATACAAGAATATATGGGTCAATGAGTGCTCAGACCGGATATATTTCAGGATCAGGCCAAAACATTCTTACTGTTATTGGTTCAGGAAATAGTACTACTTCACCATTATTTAGTGTTCAAGGATCAAGCGGCGAATTATTTTCAATTACAGATAGTCTAACAGGTTCGTTATTTAGTGTAAATGATATTTCAGGTCTTCCAATATTAGAAACTTTTTCAGATAACACAACATTATGGGGATCATATCAGTCTCCATCATTAAATACAACAACGAAAACAAGTTTAACTGCAGGTACAAACACAATATATTCTATTCCTACAAGTGCTTACACAGGTGCGTTTTATGAATATACTTTAATTAGTACAGGATCAACAGGTGCAAGAGCAGGACAAATTATGTCAATATGGAGTGGTTCGACTGCGAACTTCACTGAAACATCAACAACAGATATTGGAACAACTACTGGTGTAACATTCACAGTTGCTGTTAGTGGAAATAATGCGGTATTAAGTTCATCAGCAACAACAGCCGGATGGACAGTTAAAACAATTATAAGGAGCATATAAAAATGGCTTTTCATTATTCACCAAAAATAGTTACAGACGGTTTAGTGTTGTATTTAGATGCTGCAAATACAAAATCATATGTTTCAGGATCAACATCTTGGAATGATATGAGTAAAAATACCAATAATGGAAACTTAATTAATGGGCCAACTTTTAGTGACACTAATATGGGTTCAATTTCTTTTGACGGCACAGATGATTATTTTATTACACCAACAGGTTTAACACCAACATTAAATATTACATCTGAAATTACTTTAGAAACTTGGTTTAAATCAACCGCACTTGCAAATGTTAGTCACGGAGATAATTTATTTAGTAAAGGGTTGTCAACTGACTTAAATAGTGGTGTTTATGAGTTAAATTTGGCCAATAATACAACGGCAAATAGACCTTCATTTAGAATGAGAATCGGTTCTTCAACCCCATTGTATAGTCCAACAAATATTTTAATAGAATTAAACACAATATACAACGTGGTTTGTACGTATAATGGTAGTATAATGAGAATTTTTGTAAATGGGGTTGAAAGTGGTTCGGGATTATCGACTTCCGGTGCGATACAAAACAATACACAACAATTAACAATTGGTGTTAGATATGTACATAGAACAGGAATCTCTGATTCATTTTTTTCAGGTAATATATACATCTCAAAAATATATAATCGTGCACTTTCATCATCCGAAATTATACAAAATTATAACGCAACTAAAACCAGATTTGGACTTTAAAATATGGCAGGAAGAATAACATATTATGGAGGAATTGTAACACAAGGTTTAGTGTTAGACTTAGATGCCGCTAAACATGATTCATATCCTAGAACAGGTACAGCGTGGAATGATATTTCGGGTAATAGAAATAATGGTACATTGGTAAATGGGCCTACGTTTGATACTGGAAATGGTGGTAGTATAGTGTTTGATGGTGTTGATGATAGAATTGGATCAACTATTTTACAAATAACAAGTGCAATAACTATTTCATTTTGGATGAAGACAACTACAACAGCTAATTTAAATGCTATTGTTTGTAGAGATGAAACAGGTAGTGCTAGATTATGGAATGTAATATACAGAGGTAGTACTCTTAGATATTTAAATTTTGTCGTTTGGCACACTAATGGAACATTTACTGAACTTTTAAGTACTGCTAATATTTTAGATGACGGTCTTTGGAAACATATAGTTTGTACGTATGACGGAACGACAAATACTAATAACTATAGAATATATATTAATGGATCCTTAGATAAACAATCTACACCAAACAGTACCGGTATTAAAACTAACTTAACTACCACCCTAACTTTAGGTTCTTTAACTAATGGTAATGGTTGGTTTTTTAACGGAAATATATCTCAAGTACTCATTTATAACAAATACTTCTCAGTATCCGAAGTACTACAAAACTATAACGCAACTAAAGGAAGATATTTATAACATATGGAAACACAAGATTACACAAACAGAGAATTTATGATATTTAACGTATCTGAATTACCACTTATTGATTTTTCACAAGTATTAGAAACATCAATCGACACAGTTAGAAAAAGTGTTGATGAAACAAAAACATTTGTAAAATGGGATGGAAATACTATTCCATCAAGTGTTGATTCATTAACAACAAAAGAGGGTCCTTATACCTATGAAGAGATTTTGGTAATATTATCGGGACCTGAATGGACAAACAATATTGATTTAGTATGAGCACTGTAAGTGGAAATTACTATGGCGGAATAGTTAGGCAAGGATTACTACTATTATTAGATAGTGCTAAACGCGACTCTTACGTTGGTTATGGGACAGAATGGGCCGATATTTCACGTAATCAGTATAATGCCACATTAATAAATGGACCCACATTTAATTCCGATAATGGAAGAAGTATTGTATTTGATGGGACGAACGATTATGTTAAGGGGGATAGTATATTTAGTGTTTTAAATGGTACAAATAAATTATCGTTATCAATGTGGATTAATGTCACGGATTTATTAAGTAGTAGGATTTTATTTCACATACCAAAAAATCTAACAGCATCTAATTCTCAAGTTTTAATTTTTTTACGTACTACAGGTGTTTTGGACATTTCTGTAAATTCAGCAAGTACATTTTGTAGAAGTATTAGTGGTTCGGTCACTAGTAATATATGGACTAACATAAGTATTAATTTTGATTTATCTCAGGCTACACAATCGAATAGAATAAGACCTTATGTTAACGGAATTGACGTTTTTAGTGTATCCAATAACCCCCCTACGTCATTTCCTGTGTCAACCGGTGAATATTGGTTAGGTGAAGAGTCAAATGGATATCTTAATCCATTCAAAGGAAATATCTCAAATTTAATTTTATATAATAGAGTTTTGACAACTTCAGAAATTTCACAAAACTTTAATGCTTATAGATCTCGTTTTGGTATATGATATATTTATATTAAAATAACAATTACTGGATAGGGAAAGTAATTATGGCAAATGAATTTATAATTAAAAATGGTTTTGTTTCAAAAGGTAACTCAACAATAGAAGGTACTTTTAGCGGATCAACTCTCAAAACAAACACAATAGATACCTCACTTAGGAATTTATACGCATCTGATCTAACACCAACGGTTGATTGGGAGACGACTCAGCTGGTGGGAGTTGGTGGTTCGGTTATTTTGGATTGGACACAAGGAACAATAAAAGATTCGGGACCTAACTTGAGTATTGATTGGAATAATAGGATTTTATATGATGGTAGTGAAATAGGTGTTTTAGATTGGCAAAATAAAATCATGACAGGAATGACTAATGTGACCACCACTGTATTGACAGTAGACGAAACAATCGATTTTTCATCTGCTGGAACTATTTCAGGAGCAGGTTTAGTAATACCAACAACAATACCGGCAGAACCGGTTTCTGGTTCAACCTACGTTGATCTATCCGCATTAAGACTTTATATTTATGACGGAGTAACTTGGAGAAACACAATACTTACTTAAACTAATTCAGGTTTAAAAAACAAACGTTCTTTACTACCAACCATTTGTTTATACCACATATTCTTATCGTCTAACCACACATAAGGATCTTCAGGATTTTCAGTCCAACCGTGTTTAGAATAGTAATCAAAATCTTTACGTAATAAATTTGCCCTATGAGATGAATGAAATTCTTCACAACCTAACCAATTAGGTAAGATAAATTCACCCTCAATTGTTTCATATTCCATAGTATTTTTGAAACCACGTTCTTTCCATACGTCAATACAGTCGTTGTAATATTGTTTGAGGGCGTTTACATAATCACGCCACATTACTGAACATGGGTGGTTTAACCAACCCTTGTAAGGTTTACCATCTTTACGTAAACGACCTGTAATTGCCGATATAATTTGATAAGCCTCAACACGTTGTTTACCAAGACGTTTATTGTCTAAAGACTCTAATGATTTTCTGAAATCAGAATAAGGAAGAAATGTTTGCATAGTACAAAGATAAGAAAATTTTTCTAATTAATTATTGAATAATTGAAAAAAAAGAGATATATATTAAATATAATAAACATAAATTACAAAACAAAAAAATGAAAAAATTAGTTTTACTTTCTGCAGCTTTTTTAACGACAGTATCTCTTTTGACATCTTGTGGTGAAAAAGGAACAGGAAACGCAACTGAATGTGCAAGTGATTGTGCCACTGAATGTGCAACTGCTAATACAACTAAAGTTGATTCTACAAAAGTATCTACAGACGTTGTTGTTGACACAACAGAAAATTAATTAGGAACTAACCTAAAAAAGAAAACCCACTTCAAAAGAGTGGGTTTTTTAATTATTCTTTTTTTGAATAAAAATCACATACCGTTTTTAAGAAAGTTAACATTTCTTCATGTGTAAGGCTGTTCTTTGCTTGGTTACAAATGATACTAATAAACTGTAAGTTTCCTTTAACATAACCTATTTTACTATCAATTCTATCTAAAGATGCTGTATTTAAATTATTACCACCTTCGTTTGGATGTAATAATTTAACCCCACTATATGGGCAAATACCCTTTTGGTTGTTCCATAATTCTAATAAATCTTCTAACCCAACATCGTAATAATGTTTTCTTTTTTTAATCCTTCTGAAATGTTCTCTTAATCCGGTGAAATTGTCTCTCATATTACCGCAGTGAGGTAATAAGTATTTCACATTTTCTTTACTATACTTTTTTAAATGTTCGTGACTTGTATGACCACAACACTTTAAAGAGCAATGATTTTTTCTACCAATTTTTTTATTTCTTGTAACTTCAGATGAATCTTTGTAAAATTCTTTTTTACATTCAGGATTTGAGCACACCACTAATTCTTTTTTTCTATTTGCCATGATCTTTATTATATAAATATCCACATCTCCACAAAAAAGTAGTCCGTCTCCACAAAAATTTAAATAAAAAAACCCACCATAATAAAATAGTGGGTTAAGTGGTGGACCTAGAGGGCTCCGACTCCCTCGTCCAGATCATCTTGTTTAAAAGACACCTACATGTTTAGGTTGGTGTTTTCTAACACCCCAAAATATTTGATTTTATCTTGATCAAAAACAAGTATGGTTTGTTCTTCACTATCGTAAACCAAAAACCAATAGACCACTCAATTTCGGGTTTAGTGGTAATCTACCTTAGTCACTTCTGTTCCTGAGCGTATGTGAACCGGCTCGCGTATCCGTAAACTTCTTAAGCTACAGTTACTTCTTGAGTTGAGATTAGACCCAAAGTCTCAAGGTTGTTTAGCACATTGCCATTTGTAGTGTGAATCAGTTTTTAACGAGATTAATTCAGTCCCGACATGCTTCTTTTATTCAACCAATGCCCGTCAAATCCATTATAGGCCCGTATATCTTAAATAACGATTTTCAAAGAACTTATACAAAGATAATATATTTGTTTCTATTATCCAATATATTTATATAAATATGTTGAAAAAAAAGTTTATTTTCGAAAACGATCATGAAGAAGACCCTGACAACTGGTCTGATTATAAAAACATCATGTATTTGGCTAAAAATAGAATTAGTCCGTATGGTGTTACTTTTGAAACATCTGATGGTAAAAGTTTTGATGATATTATTGAAGTTACTCGCGACGGTATAATTTTTACTTTTGACGGATTAAAAGATTATTTACAATTCTTTTTTCCTGAAGATTACGGTGAAGATAATACTGATGGTGAATGGGATGCTAGTAATTATGAATCAATGTATGAGGGTAACTGGGAGTGGTATAATGATTTTTATGATAGAGATGTTGAAGATTGGAGAGAAGGTTATGTTACAGATCGTTTTAGAAAAAATCATTTAGAATTAATTAGAGATATAACAAAAACTATTTCACCAAGATTATACATAAAACTAACAAATGTTTTAGAAGAAAAAGAGGAATATGATGGAATATTAAATATTGAAGTAAGAGATTTTTTAGATACAATAAATATTGGTGATAATATAGTAGAGGCTTACACTGACGCTAATTACCAAGCAGTTGTAGATGAAATACCAAAAGGAATTAGAGAAACGTATTGTGATTGCTTAAGAAATGTTGGTGTTGAAAGATATAGTAAAAAAACTTGTTTTTGGAAATATGAAATGGATTGGGGGTCTTGTATGATGTTATATGCTCGTTTTGGAACTGATGAAGACAAACTTTTAGATTTATTATTTGAATCAATTAAAAAAGAAGGTATTAGACATTTACCCGCATATTATGAAATGCAATATGAATTTTGGGATGACAATAGATTTGAAACTACATGGAATACAAAAGTTACAGAAGTTCTTGAAAAAAAATTAGAAGACATTCAAAATAATCCTGAAGATTACGATGAAAAATATTTAGAAGTTATTGATAAAGTATCCCAACTTGGAGGAATTAATACTTGGATCAAAACAAAAGATGGTAAATATGAAATATTAATTAGCGATATTGAACCAAGCACTAGTTTAATTAAATATAAAATTAAAGAACCTTATAAGTGGCAAACTAAAGTAGGAAAAACTGATATTGATAGTTTAATAAATATGATTTATAACGAGAAGTTATTTAACATGTTGGAACATATTGATAGATTTTCAATACTTAGAAATAAAACGTTCCTTTAATATCTCATAAAGATAAACCAAATCATCATCATTTATAAAAAGATTATTACCGTCAAAAATATCTGATATTGTAATACCATCTTTTTCTTCAATTACATCAATACTTTCTAATTGATGAACAGGGTAATCTTCAATTTCTTCATCATCTTCAAATTGTAATAAAGAATTCATAACAGTTTGTGGTGTATAAACAATTGGTTTATATTCGTACTTATATTTTTTTAAACCCAATTCTTTAACCATATTTAATCCTGCGGTAATTGCATTTTTTACATCCTCTATTGATACAAATTCTTGGTTTGAATGCATGTTATAATAACCACAAGACATGTTGATACAACAAACATCAATTTTCTTTTTTAGTTGTGATATGTCAGTATATGGGTGTGATTGAACAAGCATTTCATTTCCAAATGCCCTTTCAATAACATCAATTGATTTAATAAAAAATTCACTATCACGATCAAATAAACGAACTCCCGAGCAAATCTCGGATATTAAATGATTTCCCGGAGCATCATATTGAGTAATGTATCCAACATTTTGTAAGAAGTTTTCATCACATTTTGAAGATCCATGACAACCCGTTTCTTCTGAAACAAATAGACCAATTTTTACTTTATCTAATGTTTTAAGTAATTCTAAACAGATAAAAATACCACATTTATCATCACCACCAATACCTGTTGGATTACCGTCTTCGGTATATGCCTTCAAACACGGAACCTCATCATTATTAAATGTTTTACCAAAAGTGTTTGGTCTGATGAGGTTCTCTTCTTTTACGATAATTTTATCTACCTTTTGATGAACGGTGTCCGTGTGGGCAATAAACATTGGGTAGTATTCACCTTCGTTTAATTCGCCTTTAGTTGCATATATATTCATCATATTATCTCGGTAGTAGGAGACGCCTGGAATTGTGTCAAGTTCATTACAAAGATATTCTACCATATCTTCTTCTTGATATGTTTTAGAAGGGATTGATAGTAACTCTTTGAATTTAGATAGGTTCATTTTCTTTTTTTGTAAAGGTAATATATTTATTTATAAAAACAAAAATTTATGAAAAATATTTTATTAAGTCTTAATGATGGTGAAAAGAAAAGAATACTTGAAATGCATTATAACGCGGCAGGTAAAACATTAATATCTAATTATAATGAAAAAAGTGGTAGATTTAATATTAATGAAGGTGGATTAAATTTACCAGAAGTAAGATTGAATTTTCCTGCTGGAGAATATAGACCAACAGAAGCAATTAAAGTAAAATTAAAGGGAGATTTGGCATCTTTAGTTAATTTTATAAAAAATCCCGACCCTGGTTTTAAAAATCACTACATTCAAATTAACGTTGAAGCTAGTGCTGATGCTTCTAGACTTAGCCAAAGCGCATTACAATTATGTGCAGATTTAGGTATAACATCAAGTATGTCCGCTCAAGAACAAAACGAAACACTATCAAGGGCCAGAATGCAAACCGCAGTTGATCTAATAAAGAAAATATTAACAGAAGATTTGGGTATTACACAAAATGAGTTAGATAAGTCAGTGATAATTAATGGAACAAATAAGGTTAGTACCTCTCAAAACAATCCAAATGATAGATATGTAAAGGCCACGTTTTCTAAAGGAAAAGAAAAAGAAGATGATGTACCACCACCAATTACCGCAACCACAGAAAATTTAAAATGTAACTTACCGCCAACCGAGTATGCGGGGAAAGAAAGTTTAAAACCTCCTTATGTTGGTTATTCACAAACCTTTTCTACACCAATAGGTGTTGGGGATCAAATGACAATATATTTTGACCCTGTAGATTTCCCTGATGCCTTTTACATAAAAGTAGGTGAGGGTGGTGACGGTAGAGAGGCGTTCAGTGGATTTATTGGTATGACATCAAAGGGTAAAGGTAGGGGTATGAGAAATTTTGTTAGTGAGTTGGCGGATCTTAAATCCAAAGGATTAAAAACTGACGTAGATAATTTTATTAAATCAGTTGGTGGTACATTAACAACAAAAGACGACGAATATGTACCAATAGGTAATTTAACGGAGATAAAAACACTTATATCTGATACCGCAAAAACATTATTGAAAAAAGAAAATTGGGCACCATACCTAACCGCGATGATTGGCATGAACCCAAAGACAACATGGGCAAAAACATCACTACCTGGTTTTTATGTTGATATGAACTTTTTTGAAAAAAGTAAATGGAAAATTATTAGAAAATTAATTAAAAATGGAGGTTTTGGAATACCTAAAACTTGGGATAAGAAAAAAAAGTCGGCATTTTTAAACACTATAAATAATAGAAGTGTAGGTATGGATGGTGCAAGACTAGAACAACTACCAATAACTCCAGATGTTCTAGTTGAGTTAGCTAAAGAAGGAAAAATCTATTCTTTAATATTACTAAGGTCTAAATTTGATATAGTTTCAAAAGGAAAAAATAAAGCTGAGTTAAAATGGCAATTTAGTTTTACTAAACAAACAGAAAACGAAACAATACAACTTTATGTTTTTTCACCATTAGAAGGTACTATATTTTATATGTCTACAAAATGTCAGACATCATAAAATTAATTGTTAAATAAAACACATTTTTCTAATTCAGGAACGTTTTTAATGGATGTAATAATAACATCATACGTTAAATAACTTTTTTGATCGTCAATTGTTTTATTCGTTACACAAATACCCAATATAATTGGCTTTGAGTATTTATTGTTATCAAAACTAAACCATTTAACGTGTGAACAATTGTATTTTGAAATTAAAATTTTAAAAACTGAATCCACAAGATTAGTAACATTTTTTTCAGATTTACTAATATATAATGTAAATTTTTGATAATCGTATGCCGCCCATTCATTACTATATCCCGTTTCAAAAATAATTTTGTCTTTATCGATTTTATCATGCAATTTATAAAATATTGAACTAATAAAATTAGACTCGTAAGTAGTGTCTATTTTACCTAAGTTTTTATCTAAACGAATTTGGTTCATTGAACTTAATATTGATTCTTTAATCAAATACTCATTTGATTGTGAAAAAACAAAATTTAAAAATAAACAAGAAATTAAGGTTAATAACGTTTTCATAATAGTGTATTTAATTATTTATAATACAAACTTACGAAAACTTTTAGAATCTACAAAATGTTTTTTCTTTTTTTTGTGGGTTTTTTTATTTTAACCTCTGTTTTTTTATCTTTTTCGTTATATGATAATGTAAATTTAGAACCTTTTTCTGGATTGTCGGAAATAATTTTATCAGTCACAGCATCATCAACCCACTTTTGAATTGTTCTTTTTAATATTCTTGCACCAAATCTAGTGTCTGTACCTACAGAAATGATATGTTTTTTCAAACTTTCTTCTACTTCTAATTCAAAATCAATTCCATTAATTCTTTCATATACTTTTACTAATTCAATTTCTACAATTTTTAATAAATCATTTTCAGTAAGATCTTTAAAGTATATTATCTCGTCAAATCTATTTATAAATTCAGGTGCAAACTTTTTAAATAATTCTTTTTCTAATACTGATTTAATTTCCTCATCTTTTTGTTCTTGCTTAGTGTTTGTTGAAAAACCAACACCTGTACCATATTGTTGAACTATTCTAGTACCAACATTAGAGGTCATTAATATTATACAATTTTTGAAATTAATTTTTCTTCCGTGACCATCAGTTAAAAATCCTTCATCTAACATCTGTAAAAATACGTTGAATATTTCGGGATGTGCCTTTTCAATCTCATCTAATAAAATAACTGAATAAGGTTTATTTTTAATTTTATTTAAAAATGGAGACCCATCCTCATACCCAACATAACCTGGTGAAGTTCCTGTTAATTTTGATGTTGCAATCTTATCTGAAAATTCACTCATATCTAATCTTATCAATGCATCTTCACTATTAAACATATGTTTTGCCAATTGTTTTGCTAACTCAGTTTTACCGACACCCGAATTACCAATTAATAAACCACTAAATATTGGTTTTTTAGGATCATTTAAACCAACTTTATTTCTTTGGATTGCTCTTGAAATTTTTGATACGGCGTCATCTTGACCTATTACTTTAGAACATAAAGTTTCTTTTAGGGTTTTTAATTGCTCTGTCTCGTCCGTTGATATTTTAGAAATAGGTATTTTTGTAATTAATGATGCTACGTCATAAACCACATCTTCAGTAACTTCCCTTTTAAATAAATTTCTATTTTTTTCAAACTCAGATTTTTCTCTTTCTAAATCATTTAAAATTTTTCTTTCTTTATCTCTAAGGTTTGCTGCTTCCTCATATCTTTGACTATTAATAACTTTTACTTTTTCTTCTTTTATTTCTTGTGCTTGTCTTTTTAAATCCTCAATAATTTCAGGTAATTTAATTTCTACTTGTGATCTAGCACCAACCTCATCAATAATATCAAAAGCTTTATCAGGGAATTCTCTATCTGTAATATATCTATCTGCTAACTCAACACATAATTTTAATATATCATCACTATAAGTGACTTTATGGTGGTCTTCATATCTTTCTTTAACATTTTTTAATATTTGTAGAGTTTCTTCTTTTGTTGATGGGTCCACCATAACTTTTTGAAATCTTCTTTCTAATGCGCCATCCTTTTCAATATTTTTTCTGTATTCCTCAAGTGTGGTTGCCCCAATACACTGTAGTTCACCTCTTGAAAGCGCAGGTTTAAAGATATTTGACGCATCCATAGACCCTGAGGCGTTACCTGCACCAATCATCGTATGTATTTCGTCGATGAATACAATTATATCAGGATTATTATATAACTCTTCCATTATAACCTTCATTCTTTCTTCAAATTGACCTCTGTATTTAGTACCTGCAACAATTGAGGTCATATCTAATGAAACAATTCTTTTTCCCGCTAAATTTTGAGGACAATCCCCCTCAAAAATTTTTTTAGCTAATCCCTCAACTATAGCTGTTTTACCACAACCTGGTTCGCCTAATATAATTGGATTATTTTTTTTTCTTCTTGAAAGAATTTGAGCAATTCTATTAATCTCATTTTCTCTACCAACAACGGGATCCAATTTTCCCTCTTCTGCTAATTTTATAAGGTCTCTTGAAAAGTTGTCTAAAACAGGTGTTTTTGTTTTTGTCTCTGTATTTTTATTTTTAGATTTTTCTGATTCGTCAAATGATTCAATCATAATAATTTTTTTAATTTTTTATTTGTCTAAAAGTTAATTAAATATAGATTAATAATCAATAATTTTTAATTTTTTATCATAATGTCATATATACTGACATTTTGTCATATTTTTTTTATTTGGCATTTAATTGGTGTAAAATCGTACCAAAATAAACTTATAAAAAAATAAAATTATGTTTAGTAGAAATTTTGAAAAATTATTTAACGAACTATGGTCATCAGATCCATTTTTTAATGGTGGTAATTGGGAAAGAAAAAACTATAAGTCTGAAGATGGAAGTATTTCTTTTACCTACATTACAAATAAACGTGGAAACCTTAATAAACAAGATGAGATATCTTTATTAAAACAAAAATTAGATATTGCGGTTGATAAACAAAATTTTGAGGAAGCAGTAGAACTCAGAGACAAAATTAAAAATTTAGAAAAAAATAAAGAAGAACTTATAAAACTTAATAAAGAACTAGATGAATGTGTAAAAAAACAAGATTTTGAAAATGCGATAATAATTAGAGACAAAATTAAAGATTTAAAATAATTCGTTCTTTTTGAGTTTTGAATCCACCCAAAAGGTGGATTTTTTTTTTAATTAATATATTTTATAAATAAAAGATTATGGCAATTAAAAAGACTGAAATTATTGGAACAAAAATTATTTGCGAAGTAGAGTCGAGTAATTTAAAAAAAACTGAATACGATTTAGACACAAAAAAACTAATTGTTGAATTTAAAAATGGTATGTCTTATGAATATGATGAAGTACCACATACCACATACACACAATTTAGGTTGTCTGATTCACAAGGAAAATTCTTCAATACACAAATATCAAAAACATATAAATACAAAAAACTAAATAATTAATTTTTTGCCATATTTATTATTATGGCGATCAGCAAAAAAATTATAAATAGTTTTTATTTACAGGAAGAATTAAATCCTGATGTTTGGGACTTACCAAATGAAAAATATATGGGAGATAAAGATGCTCAAAATTATAAATTAAAACCATTAATTAGAGAACGTTTATTAAAAGTTGCCGAAATTTTTATAGATTATTTAGATACAGACTTATTTATACAAGATGTTATTTTTGTAGGTTCTTTAGTTGGTTATAATTGGAGCGAATTTTCTGATTTTGATTTACACATTTTAATTGATTTGAACGAGGCAGGAGAAGATAAAGAAATGTATGAAGAATTATTTAGACTAAAAAAATCAATATTTAACGCGGCTCACGATATTTCAATTAGAGGTTTTGAAACAGAACTTTATGTTCAAGATTTGAATGAAAAAAATGAAAGTCAAGGTGTTTATTCTATTTTAAAAGACAAATGGATAAAGGTCCCTAAAAAAGAAGATTTTAAAATAGATGAAAAAAAATTAAAAGAAAAAATTAAACAATGGACCGACATTATTGATGGTGTTTTAGAAAACGCCGAAGATGAGGATATTGAAGGAGCATTAAAACTTGTAAAAAAATATAGAGAAAAACTTAGAAAATATCGAACATGTGGTTTAAAAAGAGAAGGTGAATATTCTTATGAAAATTTAGTTTTTAAATACCTAAGAAGAAATGGTTATATTGGAAAACTTGAAAACTTTAAAAATAAATTTGTAGATAAAAAGTTGTCTTTAAAGTAATAATATATATACAAAAATATAAAATACAAATTATGCGTATATTTATATATAAAAATATTTTATCACATAATTTGTGTAAATAATTTATTAAATAACAAAAAAAAATAATATGGCAGATTTAAAACCACTTGGTAGCGAGAAATTACAAGGAATGGATAAAATTAGAAGGATTTTAGAAATCGCTCAATACAAAGAAACACCAAAACAAAATATAAATGAAACCTCATCTACTGATTATACAGTCACGTTAGCGGATGGTTATACATATGGTATTGTTAAAGAAAGATCGGGTTACATAATTAAAAAAGGTTTGAATGAAACTGCTTTGGGTTATTCAGAACCAATACCACAAAGAAAATATTTCAGATCTTATTCTGAAGCGATGAAAAAACTCAATTTGACCGCAGCTGAACTTAATAGAATTTATGAAAATGAGGAAGGTATTGCGTTAATTGGCGAACAAGCCGGTCAAAAAAAAAAGTTCGTACTAAAAGTACCTAAAAAAGGTGGAAACAAAACACCTGATGTGGGAGGATCTACACCTGCCGCACCAGCACCACCAGCGGCTCCAACAACACCCCCAGGAGGTGAAGAAGGACCTGTAGGTGAACCTACGTCTGACGCTGGAGGATTACCTGAATTAAGTACAGAACCAACAGCAACACCCGAAAGCGGAGAGCCAACAGGAGAACCAGGGTCAGAAACACCAACAGGAGAACCTGAAGGTGATATGGGTGCAACACCTGAATTAAGTACAGAACCAACAGGAGGGCCTGAAGGCGATGAAGAACCTATGGGGGAACCAACAGGAGAACCTGAAGGAGGAGATGATTTAGATTTAGATGGTGGAACTAGACCACCAAGTTTTAAATCAATACAAAGATTAACCGGTAAATTAAGTCAAAGATTAAGAACAATAGAAAAAGAAAAAAGTTTAGAGTCTGACGATATTAAATACGTTTTAAATTCAATCATATCTGCCTTAAATTTAGATAATTTAGAAGAAGATGATAGAGAAGATATACTTTCTAAATTCGATGAAGATGAATCCGAGTATGGTGCCGAGGGGGAAGGAGATCTTGATATGTCTTCAGAAGATGATTTTGATATGGGAGGATCTGAAGATATGGGATCACCTGAAGATACTGGAGGACCGGTTGGAGAACCAATGGAAACTCACAATAGATTTAATGAATCGGTTGTTGAGAAGGTATTAGGTGGATATTTCAAATACAAACCAAATGAGAAAAAAATATTAGAAGAAAAAAGAAAAAAAGAATTTTTAAAAAATCAATTAAAAAACGCCGAAATAAAAAAAGAAATAAGACAAATGTCAGAAAGTATCGAACAAATGAAAGCGTCTTTTAAACTTCTAAATGAAAATGCCAAATTTGTTGGAAAAACAAATAAAGAAAATTTAATTTTTATTAAAAACGGAAAACAATTAAAGGTAACTCAAAGAGGAAGAATTTTATGAAATTAGTTTATATAAATGAGTTAGGTCCAAATTATAAAGGGGATAATATATACGAATTTATTTTCTCAGATATGGACGATGTTTGGGGTGAGGATTGGGATGCGGAACCGGCCGCGGGAAAACCACTTCCGCCTAATATTAATTACATAGAAAAGGTTGGGGTTTTAAAAAATTCAGAAATAGAATTAATTTTGATTCAAAATTCAGACTATTTTGGGGTTTATGATGCAATTGATGGTGTTATTTCTTTAGGTTGGGAAAATGCAAATAGTGACGATATATTAATACATAAAAGAAAAAGACTTGTTTTCAATTATGGTGAGAGTATAAAGTCAATTGAAGATAAATTATATGAACGAGACATCGTATTAAATTGGGAAAAAAACTTTGTTAAAAATGAATCACATTAATTATAAAATAGGCGTATTATTACACGAAGGATTTTCTATGAAAACCTTAGAAAAATTCAATAATAAACAAATTGATTTATTATATGAAAAAGTAAAAAAAGAAAAAACTAAGGAGTTTGGTGAACAATTAGACATGGTCGTTAAAAAAGATAAATTGACAGACCCTAAAACAATTGATGCTATGAAAAAAGTTGCGCCAGGTACAAAAGTAACTATCGAAACTGAAGTTACCGAAAAGTCTGTATCAAGAAAACAACAAAAAGCCATGGGAATCGCATTAGCGGCAAAAAAAGGAGATATACCTAAAAGTGAACTGAAAGGCTCATCTAAAGAAATGGTTAAAATGTCAAAAAGTGATTTAGAGGATTTTGCATCAACAAAACATAAAGGATTACCGGAGAAAAAAACAAAAAGTAAAAAATCTGAAGTTAAAAAACTTGAAGAGAATATTTTAAAAATAGTGGAAAATCATTTACCTCCACACACAACAAAGGCGGAACTACTTAAAGTTATTAAAGGATACAAAAGATAATGAATGTCTTTATCAAAAGAACAAGCACTTTTAGAATATGCTAAATGCGTAAATGATACACCATACGCACTTAAAACATATTTACAAACTTACGACAACACACAATCAAAATATGTTCCATTAGAATTATTTAACGATCAAGTAACTCTCGTAAAAGATTATGACACCTGTGAAGAAAATATCGCACTTAAATATAGACAGGCTGGTGTATCAACAGTAACCTCTGCATGGGCGTCAAAAAGATTAGTATTTGCCCGTAAAGAAAAACCCGAAAAAATTCTAATTATTGCCAACAAACTAGATACTGCCGTTGAAATGGCAAATAAAGTTAGGGCATTTGTTGACCAATGGCCAAAATGGATGGGTGTTACGTTTTCAAATGAAAAAAATTCACAAAGACATTTTAAATTAACTAACGGTTGTGAAGTAAAGGCGGTTGCAACATCAAAAGATGCGTTACGTGGATATACACCAACGATTCTTATTTTCGACGAAGCGGCATATATTGATGCCGACGAAGATTTTTGGTCAGCATGTATGGCGTCCCTATCAACAGGAGGTAAAGTGATTGTTATTTCAACACCAAATGGATTTGATCCAATATATTACTCAATATACAGTCAGGCAATTAAAGGAATGAATGACTTTAGAATTACTGAAATGTATTGGTTTAGGGATCCTAGATACTCTAAAGATTTAAAATTAATTAAATGTAATGATATTGTACATTACATGTTAAATAGAGCAGACTATAAAGACGATGAAATTACTATAGATTATACCAATACTAAAGTTGGTGACAGAGATTTCCAAGAAATAAAACAAAAAATAGAAAACGAGGGGTATAAAGCCTATAGTTCTTGGTTTGAGGCCATGGCTAAAAAGTTAAAGTTTGATAGAAGAAAAATTTCTCAGGAACTTGAATGTAACTTTTTGGGTTCTGGTGATAACGTTATTCCACCTGAAACAATGAAATCAATTAAGGATAATCAATTAAAAGAACCTGAAAATAAGTACATGGGTGGGGTTCTTTGGCAGTGGAAAGAACCAATAGAGGGTCATAAATACATAATGGGGATGGACGTTTCTAGAGGTGATAGTGAAGATTTTACAACATTTACAATAATAGATTTTGATGAAAGGGAACAGGTTTTAGAATACTTAGCAAAAGTCCCACCTGATGTTGTTGCAGAAATCGCATTCAAATGGGCAACTATGTATAATGCATTTATTGTGACAGATATAACAGGAGGTATGGGTGTCGCAACTTCAAGAAAACTTCAAGAATTAGGTTACAAAAATCTTTATATAGATGGTGTTAATCTTGCAGACAAATGGAAGTGGGATCCAAAGGCAAATGAAAAAATACCCGGTATAAACTTCAACTCTAAAAGAGTTCAAATAGTTGCCGCTTTTGAGGAGGCATTAAGACACGATTTTGGAGTAAGATCCCAAAGATTATTTAATGAGCTTAATACTTTTGTTTATGTTAATGGAAAACCGGATCACCAAAAAGGTCAACATGACGATTTAATTATGGCGTTGGCTATGGCGTTATATGTTGCAGAAACGTCTTTTTCTAAATTAGAAAAAGCGACAGAACAAGCAAAAGCGATGTTAAATTCTTGGTCTACGGAGAAAAAAGAATTTAAAGAATCTTCTCAAAACTTTAATCCTGGATTACCTGTTGGGTATGTAGATAATATGTATATGAGTAGAAGTACGTTAACTCAAAGTGATTACCAAAACTATTTATGGTTATTCGGTAAAAAAAGAGTTTAGTTTATAAATTATAGAATTATTTTTAAAATAAAAAAATATGGCAGAACAAAAATATACAGTTTGGCAGAGATTAGGTAGAGTTTTTGGACCTAATTCAACTATGGACCAACAGGCTCCTGTTTTCAAATTTGATAAAAAACAATTACTGAAAACAACAGATAAATCTGAATTTGAAAAAGAAAAACTTGAAGCCCAACAAACTATGTATGTTGGTAAACAATGGCAAAGAGTCGAGACTAATCTTTATCAACAGGCGGTTTATTATGAACCAACAAGAATGGCCTCATATTATGATTATGAGTCTATGGAATATACGCCTGAAATATCGGCGGCTCTTGATATATACTCTGAAGAATCCACAACACCTGACCAAGACGGGTTAATATTGAGGGTTTATTCTGAATCAAAAAGAATAAAACAAGTATTAACTGACTTATTTCAAAATAAATTAGATATAAATACAAATTTACCTATGTGGACAAGAAACACATGTAAGTTTGGTGACAATTTTGTTTATCTAAAATTAGATCCCGAAAATGGGGTCGTTGGTTGCCAACAATTACCTAACATACAAATTGAAAGATTAGAAAAAGGTATGAGATTTCAACCAGACAAATATTCACAAGAAATGGAAAATGATGCTTTGAAGTTTGTTTGGAAAGAAAAAAACATGGAATTTAATACTTGGGAAATTGCACATTTTAGAATTTTAGGAGATGATAGAAAACTACCATATGGGACATCTATGTTAGAAAAAGCAAGGCGTATTTGGAAACAATTATTACTATCCGAAGATGCGATGTTAGTATATAGAGTTTCAAGAGCACCTGAAAGAAGAGTTTTCAAGATTTTTGTAGGTAATATGGACGATAAAGATGTTGACGCTTACGTTCAAAAAGTTGCAAATAAATTTAAAAGAGATCAAATTGCCGACCCACAAACAGGAAATGTTGATTTAAGATATAATCAGTTAGCGGTAGATCAAGATTATTTTATTCCTGTTAGAGATGCTGGTGCTGCAAATCCAATAGACACGTTACCTGCGGGTCAGAATTTAGCGGAAATTGCAGATATTGAATATATACAGAAAAAATTAGTAACAGCATTAAGGATACCTAAGGCATATTTAGGTTTTGAAGAGGCTGTAGGTGATGGAAAAAATCTATCACTATTAGATATTAGATTTGCAAGAACTATTAATAGAATACAAAAATCTATGATTGCTGAGTTGAATAAAATTGCAATCATACATTTATTTTTACTTGGGTTTGAAGATGAGTTAACTAACTTTACTTTGAGTTTAAATAATCCTTCAAAACAAGGTGAACTTTTATCTATAGAAATTTGGAAAGAAAAAATAACTCTATACAAAGATGCGGTTGCTGAAGTTCCAAATTCATTAGCACCAACATCGGCGTCTTGGGCTAAAAAACACATTTTAGGGTTTTCTGATGAGGAAATAAGACTAGATATTCAACAACAAAGAATAGAAAGGGCAGTTTATGGTGAATTAGCTAAGACACCTGAAGTTATAACTAAAACAGGTTTATTTGATAATATTGATCAGCTTTATACTAAAAAAGAAGCGGGAGCGGCAGGTACGGCACCTGGAGTAGCACCGGCACCTGGAGGAACGCCGGAACCTGGAGGAGTACCTGAAGCAGGCGGGTCTCCACCATCACCAACATCTGAACCACCTCCAGGAGGTGAAGTAACTCCCGAAAGTTTCAAACGAAATGATCTAAATTTATTGTTAGAAGATAGCCTATATTACGGTAAAACATCAATAGATTTATCAAAAGGAAGATTATCTTTAGATCAAGTAGACAAAAAACTGAAAGATTTAATTGATAAGTGATATTTATAAATAAAAATCATATGAGCACTTTTGGTACAATAAAAACAAAAATAGAAAACACGGCTACTGAATTAGCAAAAAAACCATCATTTAAAAGATTTATATTTGAATTGAATTCTTTGGTTTTAAAAAATAAAGACCTTTGTGAGTTATATTATATTTATGATGATTTATCATCAAATAAAGGATTACCTTCAGATATTGCTAACGATTACATAAATGAAACCGTTGAATATTCTCAAATATTACTTGAAAGTCAATCTAAAAGATTAGAAGATATTTCTCTATGGATAAACTCATGGAATAATAAAAATCAAAACAATTACTCGGACATTGATAATGCTGTTTATACTACGGGAATTAGAAATTTAGAAAGTATTTTGGAATCTAAAAAAAATATAAAAAATACAATTACAAAAGAAGAGAGTAAAAAATCTGTAACAGAAAGTGTTAATTTACCAATTTCGTCGATGGTAAAAATTGCAAATGAAAATTTAAAAAAAGAATTAAACTCATTAAATGAAAATGATAAAAAACAGTTAGACGAAATATTATCACTAACAGGTGAAGAATTAAAAGAAAATTTTGATAAAGTAAAAAATATTGTTTTGGAAAATTTAAAAAGTTCAATAAATGAATCAAAAGATGATGAACTAAAGGTTGCAATTAACAAAACAATCAATAAAATAATGGAGTCTAAATGTAACCATTATGATTATTATAAACTAAAAAAATTAAGTTTGGGACTATGAAAAATTTTTTTAAAGGAATCGGTAGATTGTTTATGGACAGCCAAGGTAACGCTTCTTCCAAAAGATTTGTAGGAATACTTTGTGGTGTTTCTCTTTGTGTTACTTTGTATGCTAATAGCTACACGCACGGAGACATTAAACCGTCTGACACGTTAGTTAATGCGGTAGCAATGTTAGCGTTTGGTTGTTTAGGTCTTACTTCTACTGAAAAGATTTTTGGAAAAAAATCAGAAGAGAAAAAAGAAGAAACTCAAGAAAACATTTGATTCTTTTGTTTGTATTTTGCTTTTTGAACTTGAGCCCTTCGTTTTACGGAGGGTTTTTTATATTCTTGACGTTCTTGTAGTTTTTGGATTTGTTTAGTTTTATATATTTTAAACTTATATGTTTTTAATGCTTGTTCTAAAGACTTTTCGTTTTTTACATGTACAATAATCATAAATTTTTTTTGGTTTTACAATATAAATAGTAGATATTTTTTTAATTTTTGACAAGTATATCATTTTTAATTATAATTGTTAAAAATAAACTCGAAAGAAATGAAAAATGAAAAAAGGAAAAACATCAAAATTAAACATTTTTGATGATGCAAAATGTCACTACGGTACTGTCGACTCTAAAGAATTAAAATCAATTTATTTAGTATTACAAACATGGGTTGAACCTATAGTTGATGATGACAATAATTGGAATAAAATAACTGGTTTAATAAAGAGACAAATTTTACATACACTATTAGAGGTTGTTGATTTCACAACATTTGAAAAAAAACAAATAGTTGACCTTGATTTAAGAACAAGTGGGATACAAAGAAACAAAAAAAGTTTTTTAAATTTAGAAATAACTTTATTTGTGCATGAAAAAAATGTAGATTTTAAATCTTTAATTTTAAGGTCTAAAATAAAAAAAATAATCACATCTGTTTATTACGATGACCTAAAAAAATCTAAGTATTTTACTTTAAGTAAAACAAAAATAAAAGAAACCGAATTAATATAATATTTATCATAAAAAACATTATGAAAATATTAGGTCCAAATGATATAGGTAAAGGTATTTTAGTTGAGTGGGATGCTGGTACACTTAACCCAAATGAGTATAGAAATAGCCAAGTAATAAAAGAATCTTACGGTCAATTAGATCACTCTAAACCGTTTGTATTTTATGCAACATTACAAAAATACGGAGTACCAAACAGAAACGGAAGAATTTATCCTGAAAAAATATTAAAAAGAGAAGCCGATAGGTATAAAGAAATGATTAATAGGGGTATGTCGATATCTGAATTAAATCACCCTGAGTCTTCTCTTATTGATTTAGATAGAGTTGCGCATTTAATTACCGATATTTGGTGGGAAGATAATGTATTGATGGGAAAAATTAAATTACTAACAACACCTGGTTTCCATGAAAGAGGTATTGTTTCTTCAAAAGGTGATGTTGCGGCAAATATGATGAGACAAGGAGTGACTATGGGGGTATCTTCAAGAGGGGTTGGTTCTTTAGTTAAAAAGGGAGAACAAAACGAGGTACAAGAAGATTTTGAATTAATTTGTTTTGATTTGGTTTCGTCACCATCGACACCCGGAGCATACCTTTATTTAAATAAAGAAGACAGACCAAAATATGAGGAAAAACTAACAGAACATGAAAATATAGAGACTAGCTCAAATCCTTTTGGTAAATCTATTGACTTAATGAAAAGATTATCCGATTATTTGGATAAATAAAATTATTAAGAAATGGAAGAAAAATATTTTGTAGCTAGAGTAACTACCGACATGGTAGATGAAAACACAGGGAAAGTTAAAAAAATTAAAGAAGAAAAATTAGTTAAAGCATATTCACCAACAGATGTTGAAGCTAAAGTAACAAAGGCTTATGAAACATATACTATGGATTGGAGAATTACTGCAATTGTTGAAAGTAAAATAGATGAGGTGATAGAATAAAAAAAAAATTAAATCTAAATTAAAAAACGGAAGTCATGTTGGCTTCCGTTTTTTTTTGTCTAAAATTAACTTTTTTATAAAGGCAATATATTTATTTATAAAATAAACAATAATAAAGCAAAAAATATTGCATTTTTTATGGAAAAAAACAAATCTGTAGTTGAACAAACTTTATTGCAAATTAAAGCAGTTGAGGATGCTATCAGTGAAAACGCAAAAGGAATACTTGCTTCAACAATGAAACAAGAAATCAGTGAATTAGTAAAAGAATCCCTAAAAGGGAAAAATAATCTACACGAACAAGATGAAAACGATCCTGAAATGGATGAACCTGAAATTGAAGGTGATGATCAGCTCGCGACTGACGTTGAACCTGAAATAGATGGAGAAGAAGATGGTGTAGAAGATTCTGAGGAAATTGACGCTGAAATGGCGATGGATTCCGAAGAAGATAATCAAGAAGAATTACCACCATTGGATATGACGCAAGCTTCACCTGATGAAGTTTTACGTGTATTTAAGGCGATGGGAGATCAGGACGGTATAATTGTTAAAAAACAAGATGATGGAGACATTCATTTAGTTGATAGTAACAATAATACAGAATACCTAATTTCATTTGGTGGTGAGTCTGAACCAATACAAGATAATGTAATGGAAAATGAAGATAAAGACGATTTTTTAAGTGCATTGAGTGATTCTTTGTACGGTAGTGAAATGGAAGAACAGTACGATGATGAAGATGAAGATTTTATGTCTTTTGATGATGAATTTAATGAAGGATATGAAGAGATGGGTGAAAATGAAAATTTTTACGAAATGTCTGAAGATGATTTAGAATCTGTTATGGAAACATTTAAATATAGTAAAAAGCCTAACATGGAAGGTGGGTTCGATGAAGAAATGAAAGAAGGACCTAAAAGACATGGTAAAAATGGAAATGCTAAAAATGCGACTAAATACCCTTCTAAAATGAAACACGGCGTTACTGAAACTGATCACGAAGAAGAAGAATTTGAAGCTTGGGAAGAAGAAGAATATGAAGATGTTATGCCTTATGAAGAAGACGTTGATATGGAAACTACTGAAGCTTCTAGAACTTTAGGTAATGGTAAATATTGGGGTAGAAAAGGTTTACCTAAACCAAGAACAGCACCTAGACACTTAAAAGTTGAATCAGTTAACAAGGAATTAGAAGTTTTGAGAGAAAAAAATGAGGAATATAAAAAAGCATTAGATTTTTTTAGAAATAAATTAAACGAAGTTGCCGTATTTAATTCTAATCTCGCATATTCTACAAGATTGTTTACTGAACACTCAACAACAAAACAAGAAAAGATTAATATTCTTAGAAGATTTGATAATGTTGAATCATTAAAAGAATCAAAAAATCTTTACAAAACAATTAAAAACGAATTAGATGGTGAAGTAACTAATAATGTGGTTAAAGAATCTATAACTGAAAGAGTTATAAAAACACCTAAGACTGGTTCTTCAACAAATCTAATTGAAAATAAAACTTATGAGAATCCTCAGTTCTTGAGAATGAAGGATTTGATGGCAAAAATTAAATAAAAATAAACTTTTTTAAAAATCTGTATATTTATATACAAAATAATAAAAAAAAATAAACTCTAATTAAAAAATTAAAAAATGGGAGCATTATTAGAATCAGGTCTTGTTGGTAACATCGGTCTTAAGCACTTGAAAGTTATCAAAGAAGATACAATTAACAAATGGGATAGATTAGGATTCCTAGATGGTTTGAAAGGACACATTAAAGAGAACATGGCACAATTATATGAAAACCAAGCATCTCACCTAATTAACGAAGCGGCGTCTACTGATAGTTCAGGTTCATTCGAAACAGTAGTATTTCCTATCGTTAGAAGAGTATTCTCTAAATTATTAGCTAATGATTTAGTATCAGTACAAGCAATGAATTTACCAATCGGTAAATTATTCTACTTTGTACCAAGAATTCAAGGTTATTCTTCTTCAACTGATCAAACAGCGGCTAACGCTTATGGTGGTGACGCATATCACTATTCACCTGTTGGATCTCCATCTAACACAGGTACAACTGGTGTTGGTGCTGGATACCCACCTAACTCAAACGCTTTCGGTAAAAGTCTTTATGATTTATTTTATGAAGGGGCTGAAGGTCAATTAAACCCTCCAGGATTATTTGATTATTCAAAAGGAAAATGGTCGGCAGTTACTTCAACTGCAACTGTTAAAGTTTGGAGCAATGGTACATTAGTTAATGCTACTAACCAATACCCTAGCGGAACTAACGTAAGAAAAGTAATTTTGGAGCTTGGTGGTTTTACAACTGCAGGTACTGGAAAATTAATTGGTCCTGATGGTAGTGAAGTAGATACTGAAACTTTCCTTTCTGATTTGAGAATTTTCTCTAATGTTGCAAAGGCGTCTTCAGTTTTATCTGCGTCCACACCATGTAACGTTGTTTATAACAGTGACGGTAACCCTAATTCATTATTATTTAGAGTTGTTACTCAACAATATGGTAGAGGTATTGTAAACCCTACATCCACTCAAACACCAACTTCATGGGCATCTACAGGAAATGGTGGTTCTTATGATGATATTTGTACACAAAACGGTAAAATATTATTGGAGGTTGATCTTTCTTGTCCGGTGTGTGCCGATTGTAATGCTACGTCACTAGACGGTTATACAGGTACTACATTAACTGGTGGTTTAAGTGGTACTCCATTCTCAGCTGTTTGGAGAAGATATGCTAACTTAGAATTTGAAGACCAAATTGGTGAAGTATCTTTTGACCTTGAGTCAGTTACTGTATCAGTTACAGAAAGAAAACTAAGAGCACAATGGTCACCTGAATTAGCACAAGACGTTTCTGCATTCCATAACATCGACGCTGAAGCTGAATTAACGGCTTTATTGTCTGAGCAAGTAGCGGCAGAAATCGATAGAGAAATCTTGAGAGACCTTAGAAAAGGAGCGGCTTGGAACCTAAGATGGGATTACAACGGATGGAGAAGAATTTCTCAAACAACATCATACACTCAAAAAGACTGGAATCAAACATTGATCACAGCAATCAACCAATTGTCGGCACAAATCCACAAATCAACATTGAGAGGTGGGGCTAACTGGATTGTTGTTTCTTCTGAGGTTTCAGCCATCTTTGATGACCTAGAGTACTTCCACGTATCTAACGCTTCACCTGAGCAAGATCAGTACAACATGGGTATCGAAAGAGTTGGTACATTGGCAGGGCGTTACCAAGTGTATAGAGATCCATACTTCCCAGCTAACCAAATCCTTATCGGACACAAAGGTTCATCTTTGTTAGACACAGGATATGTATACGCTCCGTATGTACCTCTACAATTAACACCTACAATGTATAACCCATTCAACTTTACACCTATCAAAGGTATCATGACTAGATACGCTAAGAAAATGGTTAACAACCGTTTCTATGGTAGAATCACAGTTGATGGAGTTAGAACATTCGACTTACAAGAATTGAGATAATCAATATCTTTAGAATAAGAAAAGGTCAGAGTAATCTGACCTTTTTTGTTTTTATATAATTAGTTTTATTACGTATTATACTACGTAATATTACCCAAACAATAGTAGTAACGACTATGTAATGTGATAGTTTAGAGGGTACCAAAAAGTGGTTTTTCCTTATATATACGAGTATCTATTGGTGTAAACAAAATAAAACCAATAGAAAATGAAAAATTTAAAAACACTTAAAAAAATCTTATTAGCCGGATTATTCGGATTTATAACAACAACGTCGATGGCAAATCAAACAGGGTCAATTTACAGCAATCAACAAGAGATTATGTCATTTGAGGTTAAAGATCAAACTTGTCACAACAATAATGATGGTAGTATTGAGATTAATATCGTAGATGGGAATAACTACTTTTTTTCTTGGGATAGTGGTGTGAATACTAAAGATTTATATAATCTTTCAAAAGGTATTTTTAGAGTTAAAATTGAGACCCCACAAGGTGAAATAATTTGGGCATCATTTACTGTTGATTCACCCGATCAATTACAAGGTATGATAACTCAAGATAATTTTAATGGAATTGTTAATTTAGATTTAATGGTACAAGGTGGCACATCACCATATAATTATTCTTGGAGTAACTCACAAACCACTGAAGATCTTTACGGTATAACTGAAGAGGGTATATATGAAGTTAATATTACAGACGATAACGGATGTTCATTAAATTTAGGAACTTATGTTATTAACGAACAAACATCCTCAATAACTGAAAATACTATTTCAAACACAGGTGAAAAAATAGTATATGATTTAAGTGGTAAACAAGTTATTTTAGATAATTCACCATCTGGTATGTATATTATTTTAGAAAACAACAAAACAACTAAAATAATCAAATAAAAACATAACTGATTATTGAAAAAGGGGTAAGAGATTATCCCTTTTTTTATTTTATAAAAATTAGTTTTTATTACGTATTGTACTACGTAATTTTACACATATAACAATAGAAACGACTATGTAAATTGAATGTTTAGGGGGTGTCAAAAAGTGGTTTTACCGACCAATCTCAACTATCTATTGGTATAACAAAATAAAAACCAATAGAAAATGAAAAATTTAAAAAACTTAATCACAACAACATTAATCAGTTTAGTAACTGTAATATCATTTGGTCAAAAAAGTTCTGTATGGGCAACTGTAGAAAATATAGATCAATTAAAAAGAAATCCACAGTTCACATCAATCCTTACTAATCAAAACATTTCATTAACATACAACAAAGCATTTTCTTCTTCAAAACAAGAGTCATTACAAATGGTATATGAATTTACTTGTAATTGTGATGTGACAGACTTATATATTACATTAAGTAGAGTGAGTGGTTTAAAAGGTGTTGAGTATGGACCAACATACGAAACATTAGAAACACCGAATGATTATAGTTTAGTTTCTACAACAAATTGGGCTTTAGATTTAATTGGAGCACAAAACGCATGGGTTTATACAACAGGTGACCCAACTTTAAATGTAGCGGTATCGGACCAAAACTTTTATAATAATCACGAAGAATTAACAGGTAAAATTAATTATTATGACAACACAAACACAGCAACAAAAACACATGGTACGGCCGTGGCAACAATAGTTGCAGGAAACACAAACAACTCAATCGGTTTATCATCAATCGGTTACAACACAACCCTTAATCTTTATAGAATGAACTATAACGAAATGTTAACCGCTTCTTATAATGGGGCTAGAGTTATTAACTTATCTTGGACTTCAGGATGTTTTTTTAATACTTACGCACAACAAGCAATTGATGAGGTTTATAATAACGGAACATTTATCGTGGCGTCAGCAGGAAATGGTTCAACATGTGGTGGCCCTAACTCACTTGTTTATCCCGCAGCTTACAATCATGTATTTGCCGTAACAAGTGTTGGTTCACAAGATAACATAGAAAAAACAATCGGTAATCCAAACACAAGACACCAAACAAACTCATCAGTTGATATTTGTGCACCCGGACATAACGTACCATTAACCGCAGCACCAGGATGGTATTTAAACTCTTCAGGCACTTCATTTGCGGCACCTTACGTTACAGGAACAGTTGCTCTTATGTTATCGGTAAAATCAGATTTAACAAATGATGAAATTGATTCAATTTTAAGATTAACAGCAACAAACATTGATACTTTAAATCCAAATTATATTGGTATGATCGGTTCAGGAAGATTAAACTCAGGATTTGCAGTACAAAAAGTATGGGAAATGACTCAAGTAGTTGAAGACGACGGAAATAACGGTCACGGAAACGATGAAGATGGGGTGGATGATTCTAATCCAGGTCAAGGTAACGGAAATCAAGGAAACAACGGAAATCAAGGTGGGAATGGTAATCACTTTGGTTGGGACAAAAATGAAAAAACAACTTTAGGTGATGATTTATCAAATATGGTTGTAATTGATATAAATGGTAGAACAACAACTTTAGATAACGCATTACCTGGATACTACTTCGTAGTGAATAACGGAATTATAACTAAAAAAATATATAAAAATTAATATGAAAAATAAAAATCACAAGGCCAAGATAGATGATTTAAAAATGATGGGAGTGCTGTTTTTGACAGCACTCACCTTCATGCAGGGACTAAGAATTTTAATTATCGGATCAATTTTTTAGTTGACCCATCTGAATAAACTTCTATTACAAGACCAATCGTAGTTAGAGGATTCACTTCTTGTCCCATTAAATTAACGTACTTAACTATAGTTTTATTAATAGTTTTTGAAACCACGATAGGACCATATGTCTCATACTTACCATCAATATCGTATTGAATTAATCTATAATAAGTTAATTCTTTTTGTGTATAGTCAATCCAAGAATATTTAATTTCTTCTGTTGAATTGCCGGCTGACGGCCTTTTGGCAATTTCTCTCCACATCTCACCATCAACACTTGATTCTAAAGAAAAGTAATCACTATTCTGTTCAGAAGCCGTTGTCCATTTAATAACATTCCATTGTGGGTATGGGCTTGCCTCAAATTGTGTTAAAACAATAGGTAACGCTTGAGGTGTAGAAACAAACATTTTAAACGTACCTACTGTTCCTCCACCATATTCCCAAAAGCGAATATAAATCGTCTCTCCTGGTATAAAATCCTCTCTATAAATCCAAGGCATTAATCCATCTAACGCATCATCGTCATCACATTCTATTTCTGTTAATGAACCTGGTGTTCCTCTATAGATTGTCATCCCGCCATCAGTTATATCTCCAGTTTGAGTATCAAAATCTAAAACAGTAACGTATTGAGGAACTACTACTTTAAACCAAACATCTTGACCTGTGTAAGATGCACAAGATGGAGTTGATTCTGTTGTTGTATTAGTTGAGTTTTCATTTGAATATGTTTTGTATCCTAACCCATCATTTACAGTAAGAAGTATTGCTCCTGCTGGATCGTCATTTGATGGTGGTGGAGGTGGGTCTGCTAACTTTGTAATTGTTATAGAATACTCACCACAAGTAGGTGATGGCCAAGTATCAGTCCACAAATAATACGTTCCTGCTGCTAGTATCTGAGAAAAAGAAATAGAAGTTCCTGATGATGTTACATTGTAGTTGATTACATTTGCATTGCTAGGTGTACATGCAGAGTGAAGTGATAATATTTTATAAGTTCCAGTACCACCTAAATCAAATTGGTAATTACCTCCTCCAGAAGGAATTGTTATTTGCCAAACGGCATCTTCACCATCACCGTATAAAGAAGAACCAAAAGAGTTTACTGGAAAGTCATTACCTCTACCGCAAGTTGTTTGAGTTCCGGTAGTTGTTGTAGAACCTTGTGTTGTTGGTACAGAGAGTGTTGTAATTGTTGCACAATCACTATTAGATGGTAATGGTGGACCAACTGTTGTAGCGAAGTCGTGAAGATATAGAGCCCTGTTTGCGTTGTTGTTGTATATTCTTATTTCTAAATTGGATCTACCATCATCGATGGTTATATTTGAAGTGATGGCAGTTGTTGCTGAGGTTGTATATGAGTTAATTAATTCCCAAGCACCACCGTTCGCTCGCTTATATAAAGCAAATCCACCATTAGATCCACTTACCCTTAACTTTAGTGTTAATGTACCTACACCTCCTGAGCTTATTACTGGTGTGATCAATTCTCCACCTGCTTTTGATAATTGAGAGTATCCGGCAGAACCCGTACCATTTGCAGCACCGCCTGGTGCAACTATTGTCTTGGTGTATAACCAAGTACCACCGTTACCGTTTTGAGTGGATTGTGTTGTTAGATATGAGGTTTGTGAACTCCATGATTGAAATGTTTCATTTAGTTGACCAAATAAAGAACAACTAAATAGCATGATTGCTAATGTAAATAATAATGTTTTCATAATAATTGGTCTTGTTTTTTTATAGTACTTACTTAATAATAAGTATTTCTACTTAATAAATATACTATCTATATTAAAATGACATCACCAAATTATTATTTTATGGATTTAAATTATTATTTATCTAAATTTATCTTTAATTTTTTAATATTTATATATAACAAATAATAAATAAATGAATAGATGGGATATGTTTGAAAGGTTGTTCGCATCCGTTTTAGCGGTAGTTCAACCTTTCATCATTTATTTCCTATACGGTGATAACAATGCTATATCTAGATCTTGGGACACTCCACTCCAACCACTTTTTATAATTACAAACGCTCTTGTTAGTTTTTTCTTTTTTAAAATGCCAAAATGGAGAATACCTGCAATACTTTTATTACTTTTAACTTCTTTTTCAGTAACCGATCATTTTGTTTTACATAATATTTTTGCGGTATCATTTTTTATATTCTCAGCCGTATCGTTATGGAGTATTAAAAAATTCAGGTATTATTTTTTTATATTTTTATTAACCGCTATTTTTCTTTTTGATGGATTATTTTGGGCAGAAACTTGGGGGATATTATCTTTAGTTTTTTATCACACACATTTAACAATATATAGATATTTATTAGATATAAGAAGTCAAAAATGAATGTTAATAATATTGTAAAAAAAATATTAATAGAAGCAAATTCAAGTAGATATGCCGGTTATTATAATGGACCATTAACTATGGGAGAAATTGATTGGGAAGATAATACTTTAGGTCCATTTACTAATAAAGTATCTAAGTTTTATAATGCTGAACTGGAACACGACAGTTATGACGGATCTTTAGACTCTCACAAAAAAGATAGAAAAAGTTTAGAGTCCAAATCACGTAAAATTTCAAAATATAATAAAAAACATCACGAATTAAATGATGAAGATGGTGGAATAATAAATCAAACACCAGGGAAAGGTCAGAAAATAGTGCCAATAGTTAGAGAATGGGTCGATTTAAATAGAATACCATTAAACGAAGATTTGGCCGTTTGGTTTGGTAAAAAGAAAAAACCAAAAGGTTCAAAACAACCAAAAGGACCTTGGGTTGATATATGTAGAAAAGTTGACGGAAAACACCCCCCTTGTGGAAGAAGTGATGCTGATAAAGGAGCCTATCCTAAATGTAGGGCGGCTGGTGTTGCAGGTAAAATGACAGATTCACAAAAAAAATCTGCATGTCAACAAAAAAGAAGGGCGGAAAAAAAAGATACGCAATCAGGTAAAGGACAAAAACCCGTTATGACATCATACAAACCAAAAAATAAAAAAAAAACAAATGAAATAATGAAAAAAAATAGTTTAATACTAAGTGAAAGAGAGTTAATTGCTTTAATAAAAAGAATAATTAATGAAAGTACAGAACCGCCAAAAGGAGTATCATTAAATCTTACCTGTAGAGGTAATGATGGTTCTTTTAATAAAGACAATTTAACATTTTACAGTTCAAATAGTTCTATACCGGGATATAAACAAAGACTAAGTTTAAAAACTAGTGAAACGCAAGTACCTGATGGCGTAATTGCTTCATCAAAACCCAATTTTTTCACCTTAGATGTTGTAAGTACAGAAATGATACCAAAAGTTGTAAGTGAATTGTCGGATTTTATAGATTCTGGTAGTGGATATGCTTTAATTGGTAACAAAGCTAATCGTCAATATTATTGTGCACCTAATGTTGGAACCGACCAAAAATGGATTGATTATTTTAATAGTCTTTAATTTTTATTTAGGTAAGGATTAATCTGCTCTTTTGGTAAAGTAAATCCCCCCTTTTTAAAAATAAAAGTATTTGCAAAGTGTTTTTTTTCTTCTTCAGACCATTTTGACATTTCTGACGATGACTCCAAATCAAATTTTTTAAGATCGTAGTTTTCATTATTTGGTGTTTCGGTATTAATATTTTGATTGGTATTTACTTGAGAGTAAGACGATAACCCGATAGTTAAAAAAAGAGTAATAATTAATGTTTTCATATTGTTTTATTTTTATAATACAAATATAATATTTTTTATTAAATAAAAAAATTAAATCACCAAAATAATTTGCGATAAAATTAACAATAAGGTGGTGTACACCTTTTTTTACCGTCAAGACCTTTAATTTTTCCTTTGCATACTTGAATCGCATGTCCATTTGCATACGCAGAAGGATACACATCATATTTAGATTTAGCAGAAGCTTTTCCCCTAGCACAAAGTTTTGTTCCTGTTTTTTTACGACCTTCCTCAATCATATCTTCATAGTCATGATCTCCTTCCGTTTCGTTTTTTAAAAAATCAAATACTTGATCCATGTTATTTTTAGCTTCTGCAATATGATCTTGAGCCCAATCATGACCATTTTCTAATATTGACTCAATCTCATCTTGATCCATATCTAATAACATTTCACACTGTCTTTTCATTTGTTCAAGATTAGAAAAAAACATATATCTACTTGAATGTTTATTTTCTTCTTCTTTTAATACTTTACGTATAATATAATTGATATTCATCATTTAAGCATTTAATCCATTAGGTCCACCTAAAGTAACCATATTTAATTGTACTACCGTACCTCCTGTCAAATCTGAGTAAACTGGGTGAGGTGCCGATACCTCAACAACGGTTGTACCACCCGATCCATCACATATTTGCTCACAAAAAGTAACTTCTGTATTTGCGCTAACTTGTCCCATTTAATTAATTTTTTTTATAATTTATTTACAATCTGAAATTGTATTTCTCTTTTATAAGTATCTATGTTTCTATCTGAAACTACTTTCATATCTATAAAATATTCATTAGGTATTTTATCTATTGTATCAAAAACAAAATAATACCCATCTGTAGTTCTATTAATTTCTGTCCAATCTTGAACTTGTATTTCTGTATTTGATCCCTCTCTAACATATATTCTATAATACGCCCTTACTCCTTTTAATACTGTTGAGCTAGAATATGCCTGTTTGATAGTCACATTAACTTTTCTTAAATCAGTATTTAATATTTTTTCATTTTGTTTAATTCCATTAAAAGAAAACCCAAATAATTTAGGACTTTCTGTTTTAGTACCAATATTATATTTGTTAGACTTAGGTAAAATTGCAAATTCATTTTCTATATTATCTAAAGAACTACCACCAATCACTAAATTTTTCCAAACATCGGTAAACAAACATGGAGTATTATCAGAAGTTAATCCATTTATATCTACTTTATAAACCCCTTTTGTTACCAAACATGTGGTTAGCGATGTAAAACCAACGACAGGATCACCATCCAAATTTAAAATATCTACTGTAGGGTTTGAGTCTAAATTTATTGGTGATCCATTTTCATAAACATATAAATAAAGTTTATTATCAAACGAATCATAAAAATTATTTCTATCATCTAAAATTAAATCATCGTATGATGTTTCTAAATAAGGTTCATAAAAAGTCTGAGTGTATGGAGAGAAAAAACCAACAAAATAATTCTCAGTCATACCTGAAATATTTTCTAATTCAGGTAAATATGCAATTCCCCAACCTGTCACCCCAGTGGTACCTCCGGTTAAGATTGAATTTATTTCATTTGTCATATCAAACTCAATATCTTCATTACCTAATTCAAAATGTTGGGTATCTATAATTGTTAGTGCCGAATAATTTACTGATGATCCTGAAGACGAATTTGTATTATCGTATATCCCATTAGTTGACCAACCACTTAAAGTAGTTCTTTGAAACCAATTAGATGACCTATCAGAAAAAGATTTATCATTCAAATTAGTTATCCCAAAATCATAATAATCATATCCTACACCCATATCCCACTGTTGATTTTGGGGTATTCTAAATAATATTAAATCAAATGAGGTTGCTCTTCTTCTGCCTTGAGACGTTTTATCATTAAGTAACTCTTTATCAAAAAATGATGTGTTAGTCATTTTTAATTTGTGAGTTATATTAGAAAAACCAGTACATCCTGTAGATATAATTCCTTCAGATATTTTTGTCTGTAAATTTGTTAAATCTATATTAAAAATATACCTACTATATCCTATAGGTACTGAAAGGTTATCCACCCTACCAAAAAATAATTCAACAATAGGATTTCTCGCAGTATTAGTGTAAGAATTATATATAATTGTATTAGACTTATCGAAATAAGATTTATGAATAGACATATAACGTTTTATATATAAATACTCAATTAATTCGAATATTACTATTTAAAACATTTTGGTAGGCTTCTTGCATTTTTGTTAATATATCCGCTGTCGATATACCTGACGCCGCTGAAACCGGTGTTGGTGGTAACATAGGGTATGGGTGGTCGTGAGTTACTAAAAAATTAACAATTAACTGGAGTAAATCTAATAAAGGTTCGCCTCTAACCATAGATTTTGTATTTGGTTGTAATGTGTCATATATGTCGTCAGCCTCTATTCCGTATATTCCTTTTGTTGATAATACTTCTTTAATTTCTGGTGTGGTGTTATCATGAGATAGAAAATACATTTGTTGTGCGCCCATTAAATTTATTGTTGTTCCTATTTGTTCTTCTGTGACCGGTTTGTATGTTTCCTCAATTTTAATGAATGGTTCTCTTGGATTATTATTTATATCACTTACCAAACCATATCCTTGGGATATATCGGCAGGACTAACTTGAACCGCGTCCATTATTTTAGTCGCATTTTGAATTACATTAATATCTATATTATTACTAGAAATTAAGTCAGTTATTGAGTTTCTTAATGTAGAATCAGGTCTATAGAAAAAAGGAAAATTATCCCCTTGTTCAATAGTTGGTATAAGTACCTGCGGTTGATTTTTAAAATCAATTAAAACTTTATTAATTTCATTTATAAATAAATCAAAAGATAATGCGGTAAGAGTTTTTGTATAAATTATAGATGGAGTTATGTTTGTAAAAATTGTGTTGTAATCTAAAAAATCGGTCTTGGTTTGAGCATCCTCCGGTAGTTTGTATATTATAACCATTCCCGTATAAACATCGACAGTGGTACTTAAAGTAGAGCATTGATATTCTATTAAATATTTTACACCCTCTATGTTTGGTACTAATCTAGTGATTGTTTTATCATCACCATATATTTTAACTTTATCAAAATAAGACATTTGAAAAAATGCTCTATTTTCATTTGGTGATGGTATTTCTCCTCTTTGAAATGCAAAATGTTTTCCTGCTCTAAGTAGTAATTCACTTTCCTTAATGATTATGTCAGAACTATCTCTACCATTTATCGAAATATCAACAGGCTCAACAAAAACTCCCTTTTTTTCTTTGTCTGCATATTGACCATTACTGTCTTTTATAAAAGGAATACTTATTGTGGAATTACCATAACCACTATCTAAATGGGTATTTGATGATCTAAAATCTTCATTTTTTATTGTGGTTGGGGAAGAATAGGGAGCAATCATATAAAACTTATTTCTACCTGATCTTCTTTTTCTATCAAAATAAAATAACAAACATTTTCACCTGGCTTTGGTACTTGATTTATAAAGTATGGTAATAGAGGTAAAAATATGAATGGGTCTTTTGGTGACCACGGACCATTTTTAAATGGAGTTTTAGAATTTTCATCAAAACCTTTTATTGATTTTTTAACTTGATCTTCATCTTCATTTGTTGGCGCAACTCTAATACGACCTAACATTAAAGGGTCTTTAGTGTCTAAACAGACCCCAAAATATATATTTTGTGTCATGTCAGATGAAAAATCACTGGGCATTAAACTAGTTGCCATTGTTTGTTCTTCTATTAAATTCTTCTAATATTTTATTGTAACTTGTTTCAGTTATATCTAAGTGACGAGTAAGCTTCAATATTAAATCCTTAGTTTTATAAAAATCTTTATCTAAAAATTTTAATGCTTCCAATAGTTCTTTATTAGAAATTGATTTATAATTATTTAATATCTCAAAAATTTTTTCTTGTTCCATATTAATACGCCTTACCAACCCCTTTAGATGGTAAAGTAATGCCTGCCGGGGTTATTGTCAATGGTGGAATAAACATCTCTGCTTTACCATTTTTATTATTTTCTGCATTTTGTCCTTGTATTAATCCTTTTAACGCAATATTCATAAGATTTGGACTTCCATCTGCATTTGCGCCAGTTGGTAAACCCGCCTTTTGTAAATTTTTTATAGTATTTGCAAAGGCTCTAGTATCTGAAACACCACCTAATTGGGCGGCACCTGCTAATACAAACTGAGGTAACCCAATATTGAGTTTAGCAACACTTAAATTTAATAGTTTTAATATTTCATCTATCACGTTTTTACAATTTGCAAAATCAGTAAATAATTGGTTTAATTGTAACAAAGAATAAACAATACTAGAATACATTTCATAATATTTTTTTTGTTGTTCTGTTGCAATATCTAATAAAATATCTTGGACTAATAGTTTTATATTTTTTTTAATTTCTTTAAATAATTCTTCTATGAAAATGGTCACAATTTTTTTGGAAATGCCAAATACTACTTTTTTAAACTTTTTTATAAAATCTAATAAACCATCATAGTATTCATTAAATGTGTTTGAGGCAACCGTTTTTATGGCTTTGAACATAGTCATAAACCCTAACATAAATTTAGGACTCAAAATAGTTTTTAAAAGATTTGTAGGTAAATCAATTATCATTTCTCTAAAAATAAAATCAAGTATGTTCAAGTTTAACACGTCTATACTACCTGACCAATTTGGATCTTTACTTAACCCAGCTAAACCATTTAATAAATTATCAATTTTCTTTTCACTTTTGTTTTCACTTATTATTTGTTTTTGTAGTTTTGTTACCGCTAAAACATTAATCGGTAATAAAACAGAATCACAACCATCAAAAGTTACTAACCCATTTTGAATGTTGTTAACCCTATCCTCAATTTGTCTAAGTTCTATACCCGAAACCGTAAAAAAATCATCACTTAAAGAATCGTCTTCGGCCACCTTAGCGTTTCCTGAAACCTCAATTTTTGGGTTGTCCGTACATATACCCATTAAACGTTTAATAATACTAAAAAACTTTTCAATTACTGTTAGTTCTTCTTCCGGTATTTGTAATTCAAAATTCGCAGTATTAAATAATTTAGATAGAATATTATTAATTAAATTGTCCAAATTAAATAAATCTATACTTCTATAATAATCTTCTAAAAAATTGGTAACAGTATCTTGATTATTGGCCTGAGGTCTAAGTGTTATTTTAAAATATTGTTCATTATTAATCTGTTCGTATTGAATATCAAATATTTCATTTCCTGACGCACCTTTATAATATTCTCCGTATTCTTGAAAAAATGAATTTGAAGATGATAACCTCGTATAAAGTTGTCTATTCATAGAATATGGAGTTCCTGATAAAAAAAGTGACCCGTTTGTGGTTGCAGAAGTTTCATAACTATATTTTGTCAATTCATCATCTGGAGAATTTTTTAATATATTAAAAAAGTCTAAATTTTTTATTTTTACATATATAGGGGTGTTTGTTAATACAAAATTACCATATGATTGATCCTGAGAACATCCGATAGCGTATAAAATTTCTTGTATAATTATTTTAAGAATCCTTTCTTTTGTGTTTACACATGTTGTTAAAAAAATCCTACTCATCCTATCCAGACTATTTCTATTTTTTCTTTTTTGTTTTTTAGATTTTTTTTGTTTTATCTTTTCTTTTACGTTTTCATTAGAGTCTTCACTATCGTCAGTTTCTTCTGCGTCATCAGTTTGTGTAAAAATTGATAGCAACTTTTCTATTGGTGATTCTTCTGAAGATCTTAAATCTTTAATTTTTTCACCTAAACTTTTTTTGTCCTCATCAGAAGTAATTTGTTTTTTTTCGGCTTTTGTATTTGAAGTTGGATCTTTGATTTTATCCTTCTTTAATTTCTTATCTGCTTTACTGGATTCTTTTACGGTTTTTATTGCTGAAATTTCTTCAGACGCATCACTATAACTTTTTTTTAAATCAAGTCCCATTTTTTAGATATTGAATGTACCGTTACTTGGTTTATTTATGTCTTTTTGTATTAAATTTTGTAATAACTCATCATCAACATCAGTTAAACTAAAGTCTTCGTCACTTGATTTATTTGATTTTTCCCAAATTGTTGATTGTAATTTTGATAGTGATAGTTTTTTTTCTATGGTATCGTTAATAATTTTTTGCTGTTCTTTTATAACAGGACCTATTAATGTCATGTCTTCAGGATCTTTAAGCATAGATAACATTTTATTTTGTATTCTAATTGCGGTAGACCTCTGCTCAACTAGTTCATTATATATTTCTTGCATTAATCCTAAGACCGAATCTTTGTTTAGTGCAATCTCTTTTTTTCTTTGTCTATTCATAATATATAAATATTAATTATAGAATTTTTCAATCCTTTTTTATCTTTTCTAAAGTAGTCAGATAAAGAGTCTTATATTTTTTAAGATATAATCTAATCTCTTTTGTGGATAAATTAGTCATTTCACGTAAAGATAAAAGTATTATATTTTTATTAAACTTATTATTGTCGTTACCTATAAAAATGTTTCCGTAGTTGTTAAACAACTCTATTAATGATTGACCTAATTTCATTTCCGAGTCGTTTAATTTCATATCCTGAATATATGTTTTTAAGTCTTGTAAGAATACATCAATTATTTTTTCTGCGTCAATCTCTTCGTTTTCTATATAATATATTAAATCAGGCCTATTTTCCAAACTTGTAGAAATGTCTTCATAAGAAATTTTTCTATTCATTTCCCTTTGATCTTTTTGTATTTGACCCATTAAATAATTTTTACATATGGTACCAAAATAAGAATAGGCCTTCTTATTTTTATCTGGCTTAAACTTATCCACTTTTGTCATAAGAAAAGAATGAGTATCTGTGTGAAGATCTTTATAATCCATATCTTTTCTGTATAATTTATATCTTCTAATAATAGAATCTATCATCTTATCAAGAGGATCTCTTAAAAAATTGTTATATATAAACTCTTTTTCTCTTTGGTCTTCACTATTAATATAGTTAATAACTGCCTCTTCTTCGCGAATATCAAAATAATTATTTTTATTCGCCTTTTTCTTTTTTAATTCTTTGTTTTCATCATTAACTAACATTAAACATTTTCTTCAACATACTTTATATTTCTATCTGTAGTAAAGAAATGTTCTTTTTTTGCGGTTTCTAACCAAAAACTAACCTCATTGTCGGAGATTTTTTCCTCACCATATTTGTAGTTCCAAAATAATGAACCTTCTCTCATATTTGTATGTTTATAACCAATTCTAGGTATTGTTAATATCTTATTAGAATTATATGTCATTCTTAATAAAAGTTCATAAACAAAAGTTAATTTTATTGATGGTTTAAAACCTCCATTCTCTAAGAACTTTTCTTTTTTAACAACCATTCCACTCGTTTGAAAATTTTGATAATTTAACAATAGTTCATTTGTTAAATAACCTAACTCACTATTCATGCTGACGGCAAAAGTCGCTTCATTTGTAAACCCAGCAAAAACGCCTTTTTCATCTGTATCAACAACTAAAGGTAAAAACGCATCTATTTCAGGAAATGACTTTTCATAGTCTTTAACATTTTTAAACCATATAGAAGAATATTCATCGTCAAATTCTAAAACAGAAACCCACTTACTTTTAGCTTCACTTACTCCTAAATTTACCTGTGTTGCGTAATCAAAAGAACCTTTATTTTCAATTAACCTAACGGGTAATTGCTCAAAATCAAAATTTGATAAATGGCTGATTAATGATTCATCTGTTGAATGGACAATAATTAATTCATTTATTGGTAATGACTGATTTTTTAAAGATTTTATTGATCTTTCTAACAATTCATCAAACCCTCTTACTTTTGAGCTTGAAAGCGGTAATATTACCGATACATCAAATTTTTCCATATTAATTAATTTTCTACGTTTAATTTTATTTTTTCTAATTGTTCTTCAAATATCTCTAATCTAGTTTCAAAATATTTTTCAAATAACTTAACAACCTCCCCTTCAAATTTTTCAATATCTTTAAATTTATCTGAAGTATTTTTAATTTCTTCGTAAAGATTATCTGCAATATTATCCTCTAACCAATTTTGTGTAAAGTTTGCAATATAATCAACAATATCGTTTGTATTATTTGTCCAAATACCGTTATTTTCAGTCATCCACTCGTGAGGTAAATAAGGAACTTTACCAATTACAGGAGTACCTGAAGACATAGATTCTAAAGGGAAAGTACCAAAAGAAGATATATCATCAACCCAAACAGAAAGATAACTTTCTTTTAAGAATTTAGAAAAATCATTTTGACTAATTCCTCTCATATCTCTAAACGTTAACCATCTAAACTGAGGATATTTTAAATAAAATGTTTTTATAATTTTTGCAGTATCTCTTTGTTCTCTGGAGTGTATTGAAATAATAGGGTTAGCGGGTCTTTCTTTTTTATTAAAAATAGATGATATTGTTGGCTCAATAATATCCACACTAACATTTCTAAAAATATCTGTTATGTATTTTTTTTGATTTTCACTAGTAGTAATACATTTTATAAAACCAAAATTAGCCCAAGAAGTTCCAGGCGCTAACGTTTCTAACATATAATCATACGACTGACATAAAACAATTTTACCACAAGTAAAGTTTTTTAATTGCTCCATTACATGACCATAAATTTCAGGAATAATAATAAAATCTTCAGGTGATATTTGCAAATTTTGACCATCAATTGTTTGATGAGGTAATTCCATATACTCCTCACTCAACCAAGAAGATACTCCTTTATAATCTTGACTTTCATGAATGATAATACTGTTATAACCTTTCTTAGAAAGAATCAAAGCCAAGTCATAAATGTATTTAACAGAAGCTTTTGGGTTACCTTTAGTGTCCTGCACTAAAAAATAAATTCTTGACAACTTGTTTTTTAAACTGTTGACGGATTTTTCTAATTTTTCAATTTTTTCTAATTCCATTTTTTAAAACTTTTTAAGTATTTTATTTATTAATAAAGTGTTGAATGCGATTTTAAATGGGATTGTTAAGTTTTTTGCCCCATGTATACCTAAATCTTCATCTAACTCTTCACGTTCTGTAAGTAAAACCTCGATCAAACTTTTAAAGGTTTCAAATCTTGTTACACTTATTTGTTGTTCTGGAGATTCTGTATCACCCGTGGTTAAAGGTAAAACAGATTTTTCGTAACTTACTTGTTTTTCTAGTTCATTAATGTCCAAGAAATAGTTTTCTCCTAAAAATTCTAACATATATCTAATTTTTTTAATGTTTCGTCAAATTCTTTCAATGTGTTTATTTCATATTCACAACTGACATTTTTATTATAATTCGTATTAAATTTTACTACGATTTTATCTTTTGGTTTTTCTAATATTAGTTGAGGATTGGACGTAAGTAAAATGTCTACTTCATTCCACATTGAATTTATTGTAACATTTGAGTAAAATTTTATCTTTTCTAGTAAACATCCAAACTTAGAAAGAAAAAATAATGAAGATGGCTTTGATTTTCCCATCTCATCAGAAACAATTAATAATTCATTTTTGTCTCGATATTTTAAATAAATTTCATTCAAGTCATTAAATGTAAATGTTTCGGTGGACCCTGCGTGACCAAATATTTGCATCGCAAAATCTTCATACATAAAAGAATATAATTCATCTTCATTAGTAAAATTAAAATGATTCATTAAATTCAATGAAGTCACTTCACTAAGTATTTTATATTCAAATTCTACTATAGGTACTATTTCTTCAGTATTCCCTGAAAGATCGATTTCATAGGTTTTACTATTATCATCTTTTTCTTCAATCATATGTTTTTCATATAACTGAGTAAATTTTCCAATAGTATCTCTTAGAACACCGTTAATCTCAATCCCTATTCTCTTCATATTTTTTTAATAACTTACTTATAAGTGGGTTTCTTACAACATCACCATCACCAAATTCAAACACACCAATATCAGAAACATCATTAAACTTTTTAATTGCATCATAAAGACCTGATTGTTTTTTATCTCTATAACGGTCAGTTTGTTCAATATCGCCCGATATAAAGAATTTACTATTAAACCCGATTCTTGTCAATAGTAATTTCATTTGATTTGGGCTTGAGTTTTGGGCCTCTTCAAATATTAAAATTGTATTATCAATATTCATCCCTCTCATATATGCCAAAGCAAACACCTCGATCACTTCCGCATCTTTTAGTCTTTCACGGGCTTCCTTACCTATGATTTTATTTAATAGATAATAAGAAGGAAAAATATAAGGGTCTAATTTTTCTTCTAAGTTACCCGGTAAAGAACCAAGTTTTTCTTCTGCTTCGACCGCTGGTCTAACAATAACTAATTTTTCATAAGAATTAGTCGGGTCCATTAATAAATCAACTGCAGCCTTCATAGCGATGTACGATTTACCGACACCCGCGGGTCCCGAACAAATAGTTATCTGATTATTTCTTAAAAGGTTATAATAGTGTTCTTGACTCTCAGTTAGGAATTTATTTTTAATTTTTTTCTTTATTACCGAATTAATAAAGTCTTTTTTAGAAAAAGGTTTGGATTCTTGTTCTTCGGTTTGAGGTTGTTTTTTTCTTGTCATAGTTTTTATTTATAAAGTTTGATTGAAAAATCCTTTAACTCGTTAAGTTGATCTTTTAATGTAGGTATATCAAATTTGTTTATATCATCATATATTGTAGACAAACTTCTATCACAAGTTTTTTCAGTTTGTTTTTCAACCACAGTAACGTTAAGTTCAAATGTTTTACTTATTAATTCTACTAATTCCTTTTTATTAAGTGTATTTGAGTGTAGATGTTTTGTACCACCCCAAAATAAATTTTTATCAATCATTTTTTTACAAATTTTTGCAAATTCTAAACAAGTTACACCATTCCAAAAATGATTAGTAAACCCATTAACCGTTTTATTTTTTTCGGACTTAACCCATTCTATAAGTGATCTACCTTGATTTACTTCTTCACCTATAATTGATGTTCTTATAACTGTACAATTTTTTGGTTCCCCAAGGGCTTTAGACATACCATAAACATCGTAAACATCATAATTATCATTTTCAGAATAACTACCTTTGTTACCTGAATATACACAGTCGGTTGTTGGGTGTATCATTTTTACTTTGTAATACTCACATACATTTGCTAAAATTCTTGGGAAAACTGAATTTACTAATACTGCATTTAAATCACCCAATTGATCTACTCTTGGTTTTATTGTGCCTGCGCAGTTGATTACTACATCTCCCTCATTAATTTTTAAATGTATAAATTTTGCTTTTAATTCAGACTCTTTAATTAAAGATGCGTCTATATCTTTTCTACTAATTTCAACTACTTCATAATAATCATTCAAATACGTAGATACGTATTTCCCTAACATTCCGGTACTTCCTATAACAAAAATTTTCATATTTTATATTTTATATTTTATCTATATTCTTCATTCCATATGTCCCACTTGTCGTGTTCCTGTCTTATATCGTCACCTAAACTTTCATCTAATGTTGACGTTGAAAAAAACATTATTTTTGTATTTTCTTCTAATGATTTAAATCCGTTATAATTACCTGGAGGTATCCATAGTATTTTTGGTGATTTACTACTTAATACAAACTTTTTTACTTCTTCAGTCTCCATATTCACTACACCGATTAACGCAGAACCACTTGTTACGTACACATATTTACCTTCTTTTTTGTGTCCGTGCCACGCTCTTATAAATCCCCTTCTGTGATTTTCTACTTGGTAAAATCTTTTTACTCCGATAAAGTTAAAATCATTAACAAAACTAACAGAACCTCTATCATCGATAGAAAGTCCGCCATTTAAAATTTTACTTTCTGTCATACTAATTCTTTTTTATCTTTTTTATCTTTTAAAAAGGCTCCGTTGTGATAAACCCTGTCTTCAGGATCGATAACTCTATTTTCTTTAAACATGTTAAACATTCTTAATACCTCATCTTCAACAGATACTTGCGGTTTGTACTTAAAAATACTTAAAGATTTAGAATTATCAACCATATAGTTTCTTGCGTCTTGGAAAGAAATCTCAGTATAATTTATTTTAGTTTCTGGAATTATTTTGGTTATCCTCTCACCTAATTGCTTTATTATTACATTTTCTTTTGATAAAATAAAAATTCCGCCGTAGTTTTCTTTGCAGTCCTCAACAATATATTCCGCGATATCTTTAACGGCAATTATTGGTCTCCATTGTTCTCCACCGTTTATAGTTATTTCTTTGTCTTTAACCGATTTCATAGTTAAAACGTTTACAACTAAATCCATTCTAAGTCTAGAATATGTATCTCCTAAACCAAAAACAGTACCTAATCTAAATACCGTTCCTCCTTTTTGTAATACATATTTTTCAGCAGCTAATTTAGTCGACGCATATGAAGATAATGGGTTAGTATCACTATCCTCATTTAATAAACCTTCTTGTGCACCATAAACTGAACATGTAGACATAAAAATTAAATGTTTGTTTGGTGAAACCACTTCACAAAAATCTTTAATAGATTTAAAATTTATTTCTTCAGTTAATTTGTGATCAACACTACATGCAGGATCACCAACTAATGCTGCCATTAAAACTATAATATCAAAATTTTTAGATACGTTATATAATTTTTCAGTATCTCTAATATCACCATATATAAATGGAATTTCTTTTAGATAACGGTTTTCATATAATAAATTATCATAAATAGTAACATTAAAACCTTCTCTAATTAAATAATCGCAAGTTAGCCCACCAATATAACCGGCACCACCAACAACTAAAACATTCTTTTTCATTTTTTATTTTTTATTTTTTAAATTTAATAGGTATAATCTACCTCCGTATTTCTCACCAAAATTAAGTATGTCAAAATATTTTTGTATTTTTGGTTCCCAATAATTCATGTTTTCTTGAATTAAATGTAACTCAACTCCGTTATGGATATCAGAATGGTTTGCAATGGTCAAAATTGAGAATTTTGATATCTTATTAAATGTTTTAAAAATATCGTCTACGCAATCTTTTTGTACGTGTTCTAACACGTCTAAACAAACTAATAAATCATAGTTTTTATTTTCTATTTTACTGAGTGAATTTTTATCACATAAGTTTAATTCTAAAAACTCACAATCATATTCGTGAAATTTTTTTAGATCACATGAAGTTATCTCAATACTTGGATCTAGTTCTTTTATTATTTTGATTACATTACCTCTACCAGATCCAACATCCAATACCGATTTTATTTCATTTTCAATAATAAAATTCTTTACTAATTGAAATCTATATTCCTCATCTGGGTGTTTATTGTAATTAGTGTCATTAAATGACGATTCATAAATGTTTTTAAAGTTTACTTTATTCATAGATTTTTCATTGTATAGTTTAATAATAAATTTTTATTTTTTTCTAGTAATTCGGAAGCATTAAGATGACTATAATTAACACTCTGATGCCACTGGTGTGCAACAAAAGGATAATCTATTATTTTAATTTGTAGACCTTTTTTATTTACCCTAAAAAGAAATTCGTCGTCATCATATGCTAAACCAAGAGAATATCTTTGATCAAAACCATTTAATATTTCTAAATTTTTTTTGGTTATTACAGAACAAAAATGATACCCTTTGGGTCTATATATACTATGGTTATACCATGATAATTGGCCGTCCATGGTTGCCGCAACATTTAGTATTTCAAAATCTTTTTTATTGTATGTGCTTTCTTTATCTAATGAATAACAAGCAAAACTAAAATATTCATTATCAGTTATTTCTAAAGATTTTTTCATCACGTCGCCGACATGTTTACACTCAGGATTTTGGATAATTACTATATCACCTTTAATTTCTTTAAATCCAATATTAAACGGAACACACGGGTTTATCCACCATTTATCTTCTTTTTCTATTCTTATTACTTTTAAATTAGGGTATAAGTCTTGTAAATCTTCAATTCTATGTTCGTCCGAACTAACATCATCAACAACTATATATTCATAGTCTTTAACTTCAGAATTTTTTAATGATTCAAGGGTGTTAATCAATAAATCTTTTCTATTGTAATAAGCACTAACTATCGATATCATATTAAATTTTTTCTTTTAAGATATTTATAATTTTTTCAGAAGTTGTTCCATCACCTAACCATTCTGTTTTTCTGTCGTTTGACTTTAATAATAACCAACTTTCTGAATTTGCCCAAGTAAAGTTTTTATTTGTGTTAACATCAATCATAAATGAACAATTGTTATTAACAGATTCCGGTCTTTCTGTAAAATCTCTTGGTACTATTACCGGAGTATTAAGTAATGCTGGCTCTTCTTGTGCGGTCCCTGAATCTGAAATAATAAATTTTGAATGATATACTTGATTAACATATTCTTTGAATGGTAATAAATTAATTATTTTTATGTTTTTTAAATCAATATTATACTCGTTTATATAGTCTAATGTTCTTTTGAAACCTAACATAAAAACAGGTAAACCATATTTTTCACTTATTTGGTTAGTATAATTAATTATATTATGTAATCTATCCTTATATTTAAAATTTTCTGGTCTGTGTATATCTAGTATAATTCTATCATTTTTTTTATTTTCTTTAGGTATGTGATTTTTTACAACTTCTACTATGGTGTTTCCTACAACAAAAATAGAATCTTTATGTATGTTTTCTTTTAACGCCTTATCTTTGTAATTATCGTGATAAACAAATAAAAAATCGCTACAGTGATCACAAACAACCCTATTTATTTCCTCTAACATTCTTTTATCGTAAGAACGCATACCTGCCTCTATGTGACCAATTTTATAACCTTCTTTTTTTAAAGAAACTGAGGAGGTCACCGAATTTGAATCCCCAAGAAACAAAATAATGTCAGGATTCAATTTTTCTTTACGAATTAATTCAATTAATTTAACAGATAAATCCGCGCTTTGGTGAAAATGTTCCTTACCTATACCTCCTATTTCTAAATTAAAGTTTGGTTTACGAATTTCTAATTCATCAAAAAAAACATCCGAAAGTAATTTATCAAAATGTTGGCCAGTATGGATTAAAATGTGGTTAAAATTTTTATCTAATTTTTTAAATATTTCAGACATTCTGATAAAATCAGGACGGATACCTGTAACGGTAATAATTGTTTTATTATTTATCATTTAAATTTATATTAAATATGTTATCAACTTCTACGGTGTTATACTCTGAAGGAGGGTTACCTGGAGTTATGGCCTTCATTCCGTGAGTCCAATTATTAAAATAATTTATAAAAGTAGGAATGTAATTATCAAAGTTTATTTTTGCAGATGAATTACGTAATTTTTTTTCAATATCTTTTCTTATAAAACTCATATGATGCATTTCAATTTCATCCCTTTCAAACCTTTTAAATTTTCCAGAATCCATACTTCTAGTTGGATCGGTTAGTACAGGAAAGTTATTTGCAAAAACATATGTAATATTTGGTCTTATTTTGAATAGTAAACTAACATAATATTCTTCTTTTGGTTCTAATCTATATATTGGTTCTTTGTAATAAGTTGACATTTGGCATGCGGAAGAATCGTAATCTCCATCTAAAATTATTTTTTTCATATACTCAAATTGACTTTTTAAATAATACTCATCGGTATCCATAGACATGTGATGAGTACACCCTCTTTTTTCGGAAAACATCAAACCAATATTTCTTTTATTAACCTCATTAATATGGGGGGAAACACCAAGTAGTGGGTGATATTCTATTATATCATCAACTAAACCATCTTTTTTTAAATTATTTAAATAATTTTCTAAATTTTTGTTACAGTCTTGACCATAATTTGATTTTTTTTGGAAAACAACCGAAATATAATCAACACTATTTCTTATTTGTGTTATAGAACCTTTTAAATGTTCTTCAGCATCAAAAACATTATAACTAACACCTACTTTCATTTTGTATTAATTTTTTGTATTTTATTTTGTATTTTATCCCATCTTTTTTGAACCGCAGGTACTAAATAGTTTATATAGTCATAATTTAATTTTTGTAGATTTTCGGGGTCCAAGTTTCTAGAAAGAGATTCATAGTGATATGCGACACAATCACTATTTTGGATGTTTTCAAAACCTAAAGAGTTTGTTTCTATGTTTAATTCAACATCTTCAAAACATGAAATATAATTTTCATTAAAAAAACCAATCTTTTCAAAAAGTTTTTTTCTTATCATTAGTAATCCACCTGTATTCCCAAAAACAACAATATTATTTGTAAAAAAATTATAATAGTTTTTTATATTCAAATGACCAACCTCTAATTTTTTATCTATAATTGCCATAAAAATACCATTATGTTGTATGGTATTATCTGCGTAATGTAATCTACCCCCAACGGTTCCCGCTTTTTTATTCTTTTCAAAAGTATCTAAAAACCCTGTAATAACATCATTAAGTATTTTTATATCATTATTACAAAACAAAATAAATTCGTATTCGTCACCAACATGGTTTTTAACAACATCGTTATTTATTTTTGCAAAGTTATAATAATCATATTCTATGAATGACACATTTTTAAAAGAAGTTATAAAATCTATTGTTTCTTTTTTTTCTAATTCAGAAGACCCTGTATCTGCAATAAAAATATTAAACACGTCACTATCACAATTTTCAAAAAATGAATTTATACAGTCTTTTAGAATTGGTACGTTACCTTTAGTAGGTATAATAATTGCCACCTTACCAAACTTTTTAAATTTTTTTGTATCTATTTTTTTGTAAAAAACTTTTTGTGGTTTTAAATCTAATGGTAAAATATTACCCCATTTTTCTAAAAATTTATTTTTACTTTCAAAAAATTCTTGATTTGGTTTACCAACAGACTCATGGGTGATTTCAAAAGAAGACGTAACACCTATCTTAACGTTTTCTAAATAATTTGGTATACAAAATCCGTGATCATAAAAATGAAATTTACCAAAAGTTTCATCAAATCTATGTTTAATTTTATTTTTATCAAACGATATAAAAAGACCATCAATAGTAACTACAGGTATTATTTCAGGTATTTTAGGTGAATATTTACTTAACCATTTTTTTTGATTTGGTGGGTGGTGGTAAACCTGACCAACCATAGTTCTTTGCATATTTTCCCAATACACTCCAGATTCAGGAAAATAACATGAACCGGCTTTACCTAAAATACCATATTCTTTATTTTCATTAAAGTCATTTAGTAATTTTTTACCCCAATTTTTTTCTAGTTTTATATCGTTATGACAACAAACGATTATATTAAAAATTGATTCACCAATACCCTTGTTGTAAATTTGTGATAATGCGAACTCATTATTATTTTCATATTCAAGAATTTGTATGTCTTTTAGACCACAACTTTCTAATAAATGTTTTTTAAACTTGTCGTTATAGGTTTTGTCCTTATGTGTCGAATAAATAATACTTATCATAATCCCGTACTTCCAAATCCTTTATTGTTTCTATCTTTTTCACTAATCTCTTCAACTTTAACTAAATTAACCCATTTACCGTTAACTACAGGACATAAAACTGCTTGTGCAATTTTTTGACCCTTCTCTATTTTGATTCTTTCGTTAGTTGTGTTGAAAATAATAACTTTTACTTCCCCTTGATACCCGCTATCAACAGTACCAGGCGAATTTAAAACCATAAGTCCCTGATTAAGAGCCAAACCACTCTTACTTCTTACCTGAATTTCATGACCGTCAGGAATATCAAACCTTAATCCTGTTGGAATTAAGGATCTACTATTTGCCTGAACCCATATTTCCTCTCTTGATCTTAAATCAAAACCAGAATCAGATTCATACGCGTATTCAGGTTCTTTGTTTTCTGATTCATTTTTATATTTTAATTCTAATTTTGAAACCATCGACCCTTCAAAAAATTGATTGATCATATCAACGTCAATTGAATTTAAAAAATCGTCAAATTCGTTATTTTCTGTATTATCTAAATTTAGTTTTTCTAATTGTTTCAATTTTGATTCTATGCTTTCTTCACTCATTTTAATTCTTTTAATTTTTTTATGAAATCTATTAATACATTAACATCTTTTTCGCAATATTCAGATATTTCTTGTAATCTATTATGGTTCCAATATGCTTCATGAACCATACCCCCATTCACCTCACCATCTTTAGGTGTCGGTATGTCTAAAGTCGCACATACTAAATCTAAAGATCCAATCGCAGAGTATGCCCCGTATTGCCAAATTTCTTTTGTGTCAATTGCTTTAACTTCCCACGGCTTAGTATCATATGAAGGAAGTATTTTAGATGGTTTAATACCATTAATGATCATACGTTTTGCCATCATAGGTATATCAAAATTTTTAAGATTGTGACCACAAAGATAAAAATCTAAATTATGACATCTATCTAATAAATTTCTAACTTGTAATAATAATTCTCGTTCATCATCACCTGAAAATGTTTGCTTTTTTACTTCTCCATTTTCCATAACAAAGGCCATAGAAACACAAACTATTTTAGCAAACTCAGGAACAAGAGCTGAACGTTTTGAATAAACATCATTCATTTTTTGTAATTCTTCTTCAAGACCATGGGTTTCATAATTGTCTTCAGGAAATCTTTTTAAAAACCAATCAAAATATTTAATAAATTGTTCAGCCACTTTTGGATTACTTTGCTGACATGTTGACCAATCTTTACAAATTCCAACAGTTTCAATATCCAAAAATAAAATTTTTGTAATGGGTATATTAATCATTTTACTAATGTTTTATAAAGTTCCGCTCTGTCTTTTGTTACTTTATTTAAATCATACGTGTCTTTAACTGTCTCGTATAATCTTTGTCCTAAGTCATACGCCCAATTAGGGTTATCAATTAATTTTTTCATGTATTTTGACCAATCCCCGTTTCTTACCTCATCTACAAGTAGTGCATTTCCATCAACAAATTCTCCATTTTTTAACGAATGTTTTAAATCGATAGTGTAAGGACCAACATTTGACGCTATAATTGCTTTCTTATAAAATCCCGCTTCAATAACTTTAAGTTGTGATTTTACTCTATTGAAAATATGATTTTTAATTGGTGCTAACGATACATCAAACCATCTGTAATTAGATGCGTAAGTTGTTACAGGTTTTGTCCAAACTCTGGTGTAAAAAGGTAAAGTATCCGAAACAAATTCTTCTTCTTTAAATTTCATTAAAAAATCTTTATGTTCAGGATCAACCATTCTGTAATTATCTGTGAAAATTTCTTCATATCTAGCCCAAACCGTTTCTTCAGGTTTAATTGGTCTTTGTTTTTGTTCTCCTGTTTGTTTGTTAATTTCGGTAACACTTCCCCTTGTATCAAAACCACATAGGTACAAGCTAAACTTATCTCTGTGAGAACTTAATTTATTTATTGTACCATCTAACAATTTTAAATCATGTAAGTGAGACGAACCACCTAACCAACCAAATCTTAATTTTTCTGAAGGTAATGTTTCAAATTGAAATTGAGGTTCATTTGGGTTAATTGCATTTGGTAAAACAAAAACATTTTTATTTAATTTTTTTATTTCATCTGCAAATATTGTTGTGGTTGTTGTTACATACTTAGCAACTTTCAAATTAGCTATTATTTTTTCATGTAATTTATTTTGTACAACTAATTGATGAACAGGGTGTTCTTTTGTTGGTAACCAATAATCATCCAAATCCATAATAGTTACAATACCTAAATTATTTAAATTTTGAATTATACTTGTTGATGCGTCGTAGTTTTGACCAATACTTCTATGAAAATGTACAATATCGTATTGTTTCCAATAATTTATATCATTAATTTTTGGTTCGTAGTCAATATCTACGTGGAAATCATCTCCGTGATTATTTTGTAACATAACGTGTGGATCCACACTTCTAAATTTACCTTAACCAACTCCGGTACGGTCGCTAGGGAGTACTAACACCCTAATTTTTCTGCGAACGTCCGGAGTATATTTACTCTCTTGTGTCATATTTTTTTATAATTTGATTTATAAGTTTTGGATTTTTTTTAAGCTGTGACTCCCAAACTACTTCTAAATTATAACCATTTCTTATTATTAAGTCAACCTTGTCCCTATCATAATCCCACAATTCTTGCGCTGTTTTTTGTTTTACTTGGTGAAAATAACTACTACTGTATTTTTCAGGATTACAATGCCAATAATCTCCATTATATTCAATAACTAAATTTAATTTTGGTACGTATATATCACATATTTTTGTATCAATTTTTAATGAATGTTTTACATCATAACCTATTTTTTTAATTTCTATTATTATTTCTTTTTCTTTTTTTGATCTTACAACTGATTTTATTTTACCTAATCTTCTAGTTTTCTTTATTGTTTCAGAAAATATTTTTCTTAGATGTTCCATTTTACCATCTTTCCATTTTTTTCTAATAATATTTGCAACTCTTTCTCTATTCTCTTTTTTAGACATATAGTTCTTTTCACCAACCCCCTTACCTTTTCTACTTTTAGAAATTTGTTTTTTAGTTTTACTTGAATGTTTTTTACCATAAAATGGATTGCCTTCACCAATTTGTAATTCTAATGAACATTTTTTGCAAGGATTATTTTTTTTTAATTTATTAAAGTGGTTCCTACATGCAATTACTTTATCTTTTGATTTTGTTAAAATTATTTGATCACAATTTGGGCACAACCTTTCCACCGTGTAGAATTTACCATTTTGTTTAATATCCAAACTATCACATCTGTCACGTTTTCGTATTACATTATGTTTTTTAAGTATTTTCAAAATAACCGGTTTAGAAACACCGAACTCTGACGACAACACTAAAGAACTCTTACCATTAAGATATTCTTTTAAAACTTTTTTTTCGTTTAAATTTATTTTATTACCCATAATAATATAAATAGTCCTGTTCTATCAAAAGGAAATATTACTATAATAAAAAATCCACCCTTTATAGGTGGATTTATCTAACGATACGCAACTTTATTTTTCTAAATTTTTAATCTTCGTGACTTTACCAACAAACAAAGTATTTCCTACTTTGAATTGGATTGTTTCGTTAGTATTAATTGTTGATTCAACTAACATTCCAGCATCTTTTAACTCTTCTCTAACAACATCTCTAACAGTATCTCTAACAACATCTCTAATCATACTTTTCATTTCAGATAAGTTAAAATTTGAAGATTGTTCAGTGGGTTTAATTGTTTCTTGTTTTTTTGGTGTTTGTTTTTGCTCTGAGAAGTTTTCTTTTTTCATTAATCTAGCCGCACCTTCTATTACCTCATTTGATAGTTCCACCCCACCTGTCATTGAGCTTGGTTGAATTATTGGTTGTTCAATCATTAATCTTTTAATTTCATCTGGTAGTTTTGAATTCATAATTCTATCCTGTTCTAACGGTCTCGTTGGATCGTGGTATGATTTTTCTGTGTTTTCATTTAATAACTCTTCAGGTAAATTATATGATCCATTTACTGGTTCAAAATTTTGTACTGCTGGGTTTACGTTTCTTACATCCCCTCTTTTAATTTGTTCGGTTTTTTCCATTATTTTTTTTGACACTGCAAGTCTTTGCATTAAGTCCATTTCATTTGCCATAATTAAGTTATATTTTCTTCGTTGTCGAATTTTGCATTTATAAAAACCCTTTCCATACTTTTATCACCATTAGGATTATATTTAGGTCTCATAGTATAAAAATTATCCATAGTTGGTCTATATGTAAAGATTTTATCTAATCTAAATAATCTCCAACCAGGTAAAAAATTATTTTCATTTTGCGCACTCCAAGATGAACCTTCAATTTCCCATGCTCGTAATACGAAGTTTCCTTTTTTACTTACGCCCAAACATACAGGTTCAATTGTTCTATATCCTTTTCCTCCATTATCTTCGCCATCATAATATATTATCATTACTTTTTTATTGCGTATAGAATTTCTAACATCATCTATAGACGCCGCTTCATTAATAACACTTTTAAGGGAATTAATTAATTTCATCTAACTTGATAGTATGGATTGTTAGGTGAAAACTTGTTTATTTTTATATCATCGATTCTTTCTGCTCTATCAACACTAGAACCGGCCTTTTGATTATAAATATCTAAATCACCACCGGTACCTTTACCATTCACATCACCATCAGCAATTGCGTCAGGGTGTACTGCTGAATATTGGTCCGTTGGTTTAAAATCATTTCTTGGAAATAATTTTTTTCTTTGTTCTTCTGCAATTCTTGACATTTCATTATCAGGTTGTGAAAGATCAATTTTATCACTTTGTACTGCCATTTTAAATTACTTTTATTAAATTGTTTATTCTTATTATTTGGTTTTCTAATTTCAAATCATCCGCAGTTGTTGAATGTTTATCATTTAAATTAAAACTATTTTTTTCATGTGAATCTAAATATTGATTTTGCATACCGGCATCCGATTTAATTTTTTTAGAATTATTAACACTTCCTCTCATTTGTTGTAGTGCGTGGTTTACCCAATTATGCATCCTATCACCACCATTTAACACAAAAGGGGCGTCTTCCTTTTTTCCGCTGTATGTATCAAACCAATTTTTTACTCTTTTTAAATCTTGATATGTTATTTGTTTAGATTGTCTAAGATTTTGATTTCTTTTATAACCCTCAGTATTGTTATCTCCTTGAACGGAATTGAAGCAATCACTCAAATGTTTTATCAAACTATCTGGTAAAATTATTATATTTCCATATAATTCTTTATTCATCTTTCAATAATCTTATAAGTTCCATTTTTGAAACACCAAATTTATCCGCCATATTCTTCAAAGATTTTATGTTTCTTAGTAGTATTGGATTTATTTTTTTATCCTTAATTGAAATTTCATCATTTGGTGAATTTTTTTTAAATAAAATGTCTTCAGTTATTTCATCATCTAATTCTTTTAAAATTAATCGATCTATAAAATTTTTTTTCTTTTTTATATTTTTTGGTGTTCTTTTATGTAAATTGGGTTTTTTTCCTTGTTGTACCGCTCTATCGATAGCGTCTTCTTTATCTAAACCTAATTTTTTTTCATAGTGTTTAACAGTATCATTGAAATCCATAAACATCGTATCTTCAAAACCAAAAGCATCTGCCATATCTTCTTCCGCCAATTTACCTTCACCATAGTAACCATACCACCCCCTCAATAACGGGTCTCTTGGATTTCTACTCATAGGGACTATTTTATCGGTAAATACGGAACCATCAATAGATGATTGTGGATCTAAAATCGGAATGTCAGAGGTTAACCACGTACCGTCATCACCAACTAATTCAGTGACTTCAGTTTCTTTTCCTTTAGATTTTTTTTTGGTTTTTTCTTCGAATGTTTTCATATCCTTACAAGGCATATACTTCCTGTTACCATCTTCATTATGATAATGGGAACCGGTACACCCCAAAGATTTTGCAACTCTTTCGGCTCTTTCCTTTGTTGAATATTTATATGTTTTCATCTAGGGTTTTACCTATAAATACCGCGATTAAACTATTTATCATAAAAAAGAATGCCGAGTCAAAATATTAATTCGTATTATTTTCCAAAATATTCCATAAATCTTAGTTATGGTCGTTACTTTGACTTAACTTTAGCTTCTGATGAAAGAGACTACGATGAGGAAGTTGTTTTTTCTACAAACATTATTGGATATAATGAGGGTAATAGATTACCAATAATAATAGATTTATCCAATAGTGCAACAACACAACAACCAATATTAAGTTTTGGTGAATATGTAAGTGGGAATACTTTGGTTTCAAAAAATTATTACAACCCAAAAAATTTAGACTTTTCGTGTTACACCTCATATACAGGTATTTGTGATGTAGGCTTAGTTGCGACCGATAATGGTTTATATACTAAAATGTCGGGGCAGACACTTAATTTTATAAAAGGTATTGACGATACTTACAAATTTCACCCATATTATAGAGACAGTAGGTTTAAAATGCATCCCGTAACGGGATATACTCAATCACCTAATGAAGTTTTTTCAGGTAGACCAAAAAATACTATTTATAATATAGTATCAAAAAGTAATTCAACTATAGGGTATTATCAAGAACTATACGGAGGGTTTTATCAAGGGTTTTATAAACTTCATGGATATGATTATGAAGTTTTTCCTGAAAGAGTTAATAAGGGTTGGACAGCGGAAATGTTACTAAAACCAAGAGTCACTGAAGAATATACGTTAACGGCAAATACTGAACAATATTTAAATGATGTATATAGTGGAAATAGTGGAACTTTTTTCTATTTTGGAACAAGGTCCGAAAATAAATATTACCACATATCTAGTGGTTCACCACAAAGTGATTCGGGTTATACAAGAGTTACACAAGGACTTGATTGTTTAGAAACTTGTGGTTGCTCAAATACTGCGGTAACTAATTCTGATTGTGTAAAAATTTACCCAGTTAGTGGTTTTACATCAGAACATAACATAGGTTGTAATTGTGGGTGTGCAAGTACACAAAATATACCATTACCTGAGACTGATCCTAAATTTGATGTTTTATCTAATGCGATTTCATTAAGATTTAGTGGTTGTCCGTTAAATCCTAGTATAGGTATAAAATATATTAAAATTACGGGTGATTGTGTAACAACCGGAGTTTGCGAAACCACCGGAGTAAATTTTCAAACAGGATATACAATAACTGAAGTATATACTCCACCAATCTATGATATTTGTAATTTAGAATGTGATGATAGTGATGAAGAAAGATGGGTAATGATAAGTGCGGTTTTTGAAAGATATAAAACTATAGAGGAATGCGACTTAGAAAATTTAGGAGGTTTGAATGATTTAAGAATCGTAACAACACAATCATCAATAGATGGGCAATCTTATAAATTAATAAGTCCACCTGAAACGCATCCAGGATCAACACCCGAAAGAAAAATACATAAAATAAGATTCGATAAAAAATGGTTTGATGATTTAGATTATAGATTGGGTACTTTAAAACTTTATGTTAATGGTTATTTATTTTTAGTAATAGAAGATTTTGAGGAAATAATTCCAAGAGAATTAAATACTGAAAAAGAAAAACAAGTTGGGGTTCCATTTAATATTTCATTCGGTGGAGGAACGCAAGGATTACACGACCACTTAATTTTTTCAGGTTGTTCTTTACCTAATGGACCTTACACTCAAGATCCTGAATTATTTCCAAATAATATTTTATCGGCAACCACTTTATCAGGACTTTCAACAAATATTTTATTAGAACAAAATTTTGGGGGAACATTCATGGGAGGAATTTCTCAATTTAGAATGTATGTTGAACCGTTAAGTTCTCCACAAGTTCAACATAACTTTAGAATATTAAAAAATAATTTTAATTTATTTGATTTTTGGTGTCCAGATTGTATTCCGACTAATTATTATATGACTGAAGGTTACGTTGATCCGTTCTATTTCGAATAAACTTTATATTTATTAAATAAAAAAATGGGATTAATAACAAGACAGATAGGGCCAGACGCTAAGGGTAGTAAACTTACCTTTGTGGATATGGATAATAACTTGTATTATTTACAAGGTTTAGGTGTTTCAGATCTTACATATTCTGCGAGTACACTTACATTAACAAATCCTACTGGTGGTACTCTTAGTGTTAATATTGCAAGTGATACAAATACGTTTATAACTGCAACAACATATAATGATTTAACAAACACCATTACTTTAACTGACAATACTGATACTTCTTTTAATGTATATATTGATGCCGTTAGTGGTTTAACGGTAAATGGTATTTTATCGGCAACAACAATTAGTGGTGGGACATTATATGGTGACGGATCAAATTTAACAGGGATCTCAACACAAGATACTTTTGTTACGGGAGGGACTTATTCAAATGGAACCGCAATATTTACAAATAATACGGGAGGTACTTTCAACGTTAATGGTTTTTATACAGGTTCAACAGATGTTTTTGTTACCGGAGGAACTTTTAGTTCGTCAACAATTACTTTTACTAATAATACAGGAGGAACTTTTTCGGTTAGTGGTATAAGTTCTGGGACAAATCTATCTAAAATCTTATTCGTTGATCCAAATGGTAATGACGTAACTGCAGTAAAAGGGGATTTACATAAACCTTATCAAAATTTATATGCGGCTAAAAGCGCATCAACTTCAGGTGATACCATTTATGTGTTACCTGGAACATGGACTTACGATAATAGAAACACTGCTGGTAACCCTTATAATGGACAAATAGACACGTTAGTCAATTTATGGAAAGACGGTGTTTATTATTATTTTAATCCTGGATCGAGAGTTGTGTTCTTTAATCAAACTGTAACAGGTACTGATATGTATTTGTTTAAATCACCAGGTAGTGGTGGTACTTGCACCGTTAGGGGTTCATTAGAGTTTAGCGGGGATTCAATCGGTGCCGATAGTTTTGGTGGTGCAGTAGTTTTTTATGAACCGGGTATAGGTGATGGATGTACTTTTGATTGTGAAGTTAAATCACTAATATCTAAATCTCATTTAATCGGTGTCGGTACCAATACTATTACGGGGCAAACATCTACAGTAAAAATAACGGCAGATGAAATAAATTACACACATACGGGTAATAATGTTGGGCAATCAGGTACAGGTTCTCCATTAACAATTAGATCTACTGCAGATATACAATTTTATATAAACGTTAGAAAAGTTAAATCTACATATTATAGAGTAATTCATTTTAGACAGTTATCAACTGGTAGTACAGCAACTTTAAATTTAGATTATGTACAAAACTTAGGTGGTAACGCTGCAATTTCTTGTGAAATTAACCAATCACCAAATATATACCTAAACATAAATAAATGTGATTTTATTGCTTATCCTTATCAATCAACACAAAATACGGCAACATTTAGATTTATTGCAAATGTTAATTGGTATGAAGTCGGTGATTCTGGAGTTGCACAAAAATTTCAATCATTTTCAAGCTCAAATGGAGTTTCAATATTTAATGGTACTTATAATTTTAATTATAATAGAATACTTTTTGAAAACCAAACAGCTGAAAAAATGTTTATAAACGGAGATATAAACATAGCAACTTCAAATTTCACCAACATTATTTTTTATAACAGAAACACATCAGGAGAAATTAATTTTAATGGAAATATAACAGGAAATTTTCAAGGAGTGGTTGCTAGATCAAGAGCGGGTAAAATAAATATAAAAAATAGTAGTATTTTACCTTCAATAACAGGAGGAACGTTTATAGATAATGACACAACTACAACAGGAACTACTGTAATATCGAATACAAACGCATATTTTAATAGTACATCAAGTTTAATTAATGGTCAGTATTTAAAAAATTATGTTTTAAATTCAAATATTAAAAATTCAGGTACAGGTAATTTATTTGTGAATGCAACAAGTACGGGATCTTTACAAATACATAACTCAACATTACAATCTGTGCCGGGATCAACAATAAATATATCAGGTTTAGCACCATTAACAATATCAAACACAACGTCGAACACCAATATAACCGCATCGACAATAAATGGTTCGGTAACTGTATTAACAGAATTAGATTTATTATGATATTAACATGTTTATTTGAGTTTAACACTCACAGCGAAGGTTTAAATAAAATGCAAAGTTTTGAATACCCATGTGCGTTTATTGTAAATGGGGAAATGTTTGATTATCAAGGTAATCCGATAACAATAACTGAAAACTATTTTTTATCACCAAATGATAGTATGGTATTTATAAGTGGTTATGGTGATGAAAATACAACTGAAGGCGTATTATACGTTCAGGATAACATATGTAAAGTAAATAAAATAGGTTAAAATGGCAACATCACAAATAATATATGGGAGTTTATCGGCAAACACTTTAAGTGCAACAACACTCTATGGTAATGGGTCTAATTTACTTGGTGTTTCTACAGGCGATACATACGTTACAGGAGGAACGTACAGTAATGGTACTGCAACATTTACAAACACAAGTGGGGGTACATTTAATGTTAGTGGATTTTACACAGGAGCAACTGATGTTTTTGTAACAGGTGGGACGTATTCCGCTGGAACGATTACCTTATTAAATAATACTGGAGGTACAATTTCTATAACAGGGTTAAGTACAGGATATACTTATACACAAACAAATAATTACACAGCATCTATACCAATTACAATTACTCATAATTTAAATACTACTGAAATATTAATACAAATAATAGACACAAACACCAATCAATTAATTTTAGGTAGTGTTAGTAACTACCAATTAAATTCCGTAGACATAACTTTGAGTAGTTCATTAAACGGTATTAAAGTTGTTATTGTGGGAGGTTCAATATCTTCTGCAACACCTAGAGGAAAAATTAATTTATTATTTGGTCATGATTCTGTAAATCCCGTCGATTCAACAACATATTATATAGGGGGTCAGTTTAATTTAGCTCCAACAATATCGGCCAATGACGGTAGAAGACTTATTTCTCCTGTTACTGGTTTTATTACACAAGTATCTATTTGTGAAACTGTTGGTGGTACTTTGGGTTCGTCAGAAACTAGCACATTTACAATAAATAATGTCACAAAATCAACATCAAGTACTATAACTACAACGACCACTTACGATTCATCATCATCATTAATAAATTATATTTTATCATCACCTTTATATGTTGTTAATGGAGATAAATTAGAAATAAGATGGGTAACGCCCGCTTGGGTAACGAACCCTACAACAGTAAGACAACAAATAAACGTTTTAATTGATTTTTAATGGGATATTTAGGGACATATGAGATCGTAAATTATATCGTAAATCACCCAACAGAAGGTGTAATTAATAAACAAAAAATAATTTATTATAATAATCAAAATGAAATTGAAAACGAAGAGTATTATTTTGGTTACATAAGAGATGGTTATACACAAAAAAATTAATAAGATATGACTAATATTTATGATTCTTTAGGTATAAATGGCGGATTGAATATAAGTGCTAATTCAACAACTGACGCAATATACATTAGCCAATTGGGTACGGGGAATGCCGTTTTGATAGAAGATAGTTCAAACCCTGACGCATCTCCGTTCATTATTAATTCGGGAGGTAGTGTGAATATTGGTAGAATTGAGTATTTGTCCACTTCAGGTGGTACACAATCTAAATTACAAGTTAATAATAGTACTTCTCAAATACCATCATCGGGTTTACCATTCACCACAAATTTTATTGTACAAGGGTTTAATAATAATAATATCGGTTTTTTTACGACAGACATTAATACGTCACAATTATATTTTGGAACACCATCAAGTGTGTATGGAGCAAAACTTTCTTGGAGATATACTGGTGGGACATTTGATTTATCTACTCAGACCACAGGAGGAACTATTACTTTTGGTACCGATCAAGGTTTAGAAAGAATGAGAATACAAAGTGATGGAAATGTAGGTATCGGCACAACTGCGGCAACATCAACTTTAACCGTAAATGGTAGTTTAAGTGCAACAACATTATATGGTGACGGGTCAAATCTAACAGGAATTTCAGGTGGTGGTTCATTTACTGGAGGAACTGTAACAGGATCAACAACATTCAAAAACGGACTTTCAGCCAATACCTTTAGTTCAAATACCGAAACTATAATCGGAAAAGTACCAACAAGTGCGTCTGGATCGGTATCAACTGGTTCGGCCCCTTCTGGTATTTATGTTCAAGGAAGATATGTATATGTTGTAAATGTTGGTTCAGATTCACTTCAAATATTTGATGTTTCAAGTCCATCATCTCCGGTTTTAGTTGGGTCAACATCAACCGGTTCGGCCCCTTCTGGTATTTATGTTCAAGGAAGATATGCATATGTTGTAAATGTTGTTTCAACTTCGCTTCAAATATTTGATGTATCAAATCCATCATCTCCGACATTAGTTGGAACTGCGTCAACAGGTTCGTCCCCTTCTCGTATTTATGTTCAAGGAAGATATGCATATGTTATTAACCGTACTTCAGATTCACTTCAAATATTTGATGTATCAAATCCATCATTACCTGTTTCAGTTGGGTCTGTGTCAACCGGTTCTCGACCTGATGGTATTTATGTTCAAGGAAGATATGTATATGTTATAAACCGAGATTCAAGATCACTTCAAATATTTGATGTATCAAATCCATCATTACCTGTTTCAGTTGGGTCTGTGTCAACTGGTTCAGACCCTTATCATATTTATGTTCAAGCAAGATATGCGTATGTCTTGAACCGAATTTCTTCTGAACTTAAAATATTTGATGTTTCAAATCCATCATCTCCGGTATTAGTTGGAACTGCGTCAACAGGATCAGGTTCTGGTATTTATGTTCAAGGAAGATATGCATATGTTATAAATGGAAATGATTCACTTCAAATATTTGATGTATCAAATCCATCATCACCTGTTTCAGTTGGGTCAACATCAACCGGTTCGGCCCCTTCTGGTATTTATGTTCAAGGAATATATGCGTATGTTGTAAACCGACTTTCAAATTCACTTCAAATATTTGATGTTAGTGGTTCATATATTCAACAATTAGAAGTTGGTGGAATATTAACAAATACTTTGGAATCTGTTGGAAATACAACTATTGGCAATGATTTAGCGGTAGTGGGCGGATTAAATGTAAGTCAATCAACAAACATACAAGGAAATTTATCGGCGACTAATTTAATAGTAGTTAGTGGAGTAACTTCAAACACTGTGTCTGCCAATACGATAAGTGCAACAACTTATCAGAATTTACCACAAACAACATCCGCAAATACTGCAACTATTCATTTTAGCTCGTCCACTATTTTTGGTTCATACTCGTCACCATTATCAACCAACATAACAGATAACTTGTCAGGTTCAAAATTGGGTATTACACAAAAAATTTACCATAATAGCGGAACATCTCCATCGGTACCTGCTGGATGGGTATTGTTAGGTAGTACAACTTATCAGACAAGTGTAATTAATATAATTTACGCAGAATGGTCAGAAGATTCAAGGGTTGAATATTGGATAGTAAGATAAAATGAATAAGTATCAAACCATATTAAGTAATATACCAGCAAAACCTATTGTATGTTATGATTTTACAAATCAAAATTCATACCCAACTACAGGTACTGTGGTTACCGACATATTTAATAATTCTAATGCAACATTAAGTAATTCACCAATTTATTCGGCGTTCACATCAGGTAGTATGTTTTTTGACGGATCAAATGATTTTTTGATGACGACAACAAGTTTGAATAATTTATTTTCAGGAATATCACCTAATAAGTCAGAAACGACTTCTATTTTTATGTGGGTATATATGATGGATGATGGCGTGATTTTATCTGAGCAAGGAACGACAACACCTAACACATCTTGGTTTGAATCGGTTATTGAAAGAGTTTCAGGCAATTTGAAATTTGGTTTTTGGAATGGGACTTCAATATCAAGTGTAACATCATCCGCAGCAACATCTTTGAACACATGGCATTATATTGGGTTAACCTATGACGGTTCAACAATGAAGTCATATGTTGATGGTCAATTGGTTGGTGAACTATCATTTAATCGATTAGCTCCTTATAATGGAGGGGCAAATACACATTATGCAATTGCGAGCAATTGTCCCACAAATATGGGTGACGGGGGTTATGCAAAAATGTATTTAAGTAGGTTTGAAATTTATAACTATACTCTTTCTCAAACTCAGATAAGTTATAACTATAACTCAACAAAAAATATTTATTAAATATGGAATTTTTTATAAAACAAAATAGTAATTTACCCATTTTAAAAATGGATGTTGTAAAAGACGGAAGAACCGACTCTTGGAAAGATTTTTATTCTGTTTTAGACAATGCAACCATTAGGTTTTCCATGAAAAGTGAAGATGACGGAATTCAAAAAATATTTATGAGACCGTCATACATCACAGAAAAAGAAAGAAGAAATCCTGACTCACCAAGAGAATATTATATTTACTATAAGTGGAGAGGAAAAGATACGGCAAAAAAAGGTAGATACATCGGAGAGTTTTTAATCGAGTTATCAAACGGAGAATTAATAGGACCAATTAGAGAAAATCTTTATATCAATATTATTTGACAAGAGTATGTTTTACTCTTATATTTAGAACAAAGGTAAATGTTACCCATGTGTAACAGCTAATACACCAAACTCAAAAATATAATATTATGGTTCCACAAGAAGAAATCGAACGTTTCCTACACGGAGAAGATGACGAAAAATATATCGTAGCACTCGAATACGATTATAAATCAGATAAAATTTTTAAAGTAATTCAAGACCCAATTAAAGGTAAACTTTTAAGAATGGATACATTTATTCCATTTGCATGGGTCGGTGACTTACGTAGTAAGAATTTCTATAGAGGTAATAAAGACCTTCAAAAAAAGGCAATGTCAGAAAACGGTATTATTATAGAAAAGTTAGAAGATCATGGTGATGAAAGATTAAAAACGGGTTTAACATTTTTAGTTAAAACAACAAAATCATATTCTAATCTTGTAAACTTTTTTAAAGGCGGTGGTCTTGATCCATGGGGTAGAGATAACTCAGATTTTATTTCAATACTTTCTCCTGTAGAACAATATCTAATTCAAAAAAGTAAAAGACTATTCAAAGGGTTTGATGAATATGATGAAATCCACAGGTTTGTATTCGATATCGAGACCACAGGACTTGATCCAAATAAGAGTTCAATATTCTTAATTGGAATGAAAGACAATCGTGGTTTTATTAAATTGTTATCGGCACAAAATGAAGAAGAAGAAAAGAAAATGATTGTTGAGTTTTTTGAAACAATTGATAAATTAAAACCCTCTCTTGTTGGTGGTTATAACTCTGCATTTTTTGACTTTCCATTTATTTTAAAACGTGCAGAAATATTAAAATTAAATATTAAAAAAATTGCTAAAACTTTAAACCCTGACTATTCATTAAAACAAAAAGAAGGAATATTAAAGTTGGCGAATGAAATGGAGCCTTACACACAAACTCAAATGTGGGGTTACAATATTATTGATATAGCACATGCGGTTCGTAGGGCACAAGCGATTAACTCAGACATCAAGAGTTGGTCTTTGAAATATATTACAAAGTTTATTGAAGCAGAAAAAGAAAACCGTGTTTATGTTGAAGGAGATAAGATTGGAAAAATATACTTTGACAACGAGGACTATTGGATGAATAAAGAAAACGGAAACTATAAAAAAGTTGGTTTTGATTCTAAAATAGATGAAATATGTTCAAGAAGAACTGATGTATATTTTAAAACAAATGGTTCAAAAATAATTGAAGACTATCTTGATGATGACCTTTATGAAACGATGATTGTTGATGAACAATTTAATCAGGCAAACTTTCTACTTTCTAAACTTGTACCAACAACATACGAAAGACTTTCAACTATGGGTACTGCGACGTTATGGAAAATGATTATGTGCGCATGGTCATACAAACATAATTTAGCAATACCAAGAAAACTACCAAAAAGAAAATTTACAGGAGGACTTTCAAGGTTACTTCAAGTTGGTTATTCAAAGAATGTATTAAAACTTGACTACTCATCACTATACCCTTCTATTCAGTTGGTTCATGATGTGTTTCCTAAATGTGACGTAACAGGTGCGATGAAAAGTATGTTAAAGTACTTTCGTGACACTCGTATAAAATATAAAAACTTAGCAGGTGAATTTAAAAAAACGGATCCGAAACTTTCTGTCTCATACGACAGGAAACAATTACCAATCAAAATCTTTATCAATGCCTTCTTTGGATCATTATCAGCACCCCACGTCTTCCCTTGGGGTGATATGGACATGGGAGAACAGATTACGTGTACCGGTAGGCAATATCTACGACAGATGATTATGTACTTTATGAGTAAAGGTTATGTTCCTCTTGTGATGGATACGGATGGAGTAAACTTTGAAACCCCAAATGATGTGGATACTCACCACTATGTCGGTAAAGGTCTTAATGGTTTAGTTGAAAAAGATAAAGAGTATTTTGGTTCTGAAGCGGATGTTGCTGAGTATAATGACTTATTTTTAAGAAACGAAATGGGTCTTGATATAGATGGAGTTTGGCCTTCAACAATAAACGTAGCAAGAAAAAATTATGCACTTCTTACAGATAAAGGTAAAGTTAAACTTACAGGAAATACCATCAAATCTAAAAAACTACAAACGTATGTTGCGGAGTTTTTGGACAAAGGGTTAAGAATGTTACTTGATGGTAAGGGTGCTGAGTTTTTGGACTTTTACTATGAGTACGTTGAGAAACTTTTTAATAGACAAATACCTTTGGCTAAAATTGCAAATAAAGCTCGTGTTAAACAATCAATAGAAGATTATAAAGTTCACGTTACTAAAAAAACAAAGTCAGGAAATTCGATGTCTCGTCAGGCACACATGGAATTATTGATACGTGCAGGTATTAATCCTGGTTTAGGAGACACTGTTTATTATGTTAATAACGGCGAAAAGAAATCACATGGAGATGTTCAAAAGAAAACTAAAAAAATTAAAGCAACAAAAGAGGAAGTTCTTCTTTATGAAAAAAATAACGGTAAACCATTCCCGATAGAGTATGAAGATGACATTGTGTTAAACTGTTATCTAATTAATGAACAAGATATTGAAAAAAATCCTGACTTACTTGGTGAATATAATATTGCAAGATACATGGCAGCATTTAACAAAAGAATTGAACCTCTACTTGTTGTTTTCAAACCTGAAATTAGAGATGAGATATTAATTGAAGACCCAAAAGACCGACCAATTTTTACTAAAGCACAAACAGAATTAGATAGGGGAACACCTAAAAAAGAAAAAGATCAAGACAATTTAGACGAGGTTTTAACATTATCTGATATGGAATTAGAATTTTGGCAATCAACGGGTATTGACCCTTATTATATGTATTTAGAAAATACTTTAGATTTAGTTGATCAAGAATATGTTGAAAAAAATAAAAACTTAATGAATACCAGAGTTAAAAAAGTTAAGGTAGATGAAGATGAAATTTATGAATTTGACGAAGATGGCGATTTAATGTCTTTAGTTTTTGACTAAGAACCTTTTAAACCATCCGATGAAAGGATATACCAACTATTACCAACAAATTTAAATTCTACACAAGAACCAACATTAAGTTCAACTTCTCCAAATTCTTCATCTATTAGTTTTTCTGATTTAACTAACGTTTGTGTTAAAGATTTTATTACAACGTGATCTGTTGTATTGTGATTTAATTTAATTGTACAGTGGTCTATACCTTTTGTTATTATAACATATTCACCACTAGTTAAATATTCTTTTTCTGAGACTATAGATGAATCTGACGTTTCTATCGTCACTCCATTAATAATTCTTTTAGAGGGTATTGATCTAAAAACCGCCATAAATTATATAATATTTATTGGGTAGTTAAATGGTCTATATTTTAATGCTTTATTCATATTTTCTGCCATAGCCCCTTTTATTTCCCATTGTTTTTCTGGTCTTAACCTTTCAAGTCTAGTTTTCAACTCCTCCCAAAGGATTGATTTTTCATCCTTAGCCTCTGATTGTAAAGTCGTATATTCTAAAGTTAATTCACTATCGGGTGTTTTTAAATTACCACTAAATTTTCCTCTTACTCTAGCAAGTGTTTCTTTACAATAAGCGGTAAACCATCTTCTAACCCAGTTTTGTGCTGGTGCGTTTAACTCATCCCATCTTGTCTCGTCAATTGGGATGTCAGATGGTAGTTTTACTACGTCAGGATTTTTTGCTAAACAATCGTCCCTATCAAAAGTATCGTAATACCAATACCAAACTCTATATTTGTTTCTTTCGATATTACCAAAATCAAATTTTCCACCAGGTACGTTGTATAAATGTAACGCTTTTTTTCCTTCAGGTAGTGCGGTAATTCTATATGTTAAATCCCCTGTAATAATCCTTCTTTTTAGTTGGATGTCTGCCATTCTTAAAAGAATGTCAAATGCGGGTGTTATAAAATAATTACCAGTGGTACCCATTTGAGAAAATCCTGCACCACCACCTAAACCAATACCTCCAAAACCACCAAATCCTCCCATAAATGGGTCAAAGTACGCTGCGTCCAATTCAGATCTGGCAAACCAAAGTAATTCGTTAACTTCTCTTCCTGCGGGTATTTCATATATTTGTTGCCCCGCAACTAATTCTATATAATCTTTTTGTAAAACATAATCACCACCGGCTTGAAGACCAACAATTTTAGAATATGCGTAAGTGTATTGTGTCTCCCAATCTAAACTTCTAGTCGTAAATGCCTTTGTCAAAGATTGTTCGTCTAAATTTAAACCATAAAGTGCGGACCATTGGGTCTCAATTAACCAATCATTAACATGTTGTGAATAGTCTTGAATTGATAATTCTAAAAGAGAATCCATCATTTCGTCCTCTAATTCGACACCCCTTAAAGGTGCACCCAAAAGATTTCTAATTCTTTTATAAAGTTTACTTCTATGTGGTTCTGAGATTATAGATGTTGACATAAGAATATTTTATATATAAATATCTTATTATTCTGCTTTATTTCTATCTAATTGAGTTGTATATAAATCAGTAACAAAATCCCAATTAACTACCTTCCAAAAATTATGTATATAACGGTCTCTTTCGTTTTTGTATTTAAGATAATAAGAGTGTTCCCACAAATCTAATCCTAATAATGGATAACTTTTATTTTTTCCACTCATCATTAAGGGATTATCTTGGTTTGGTGTCGTTACAATTTTTAACCTATTTGTTTTTGTAAGTACCAACCAAACCCAACCTGACCCAAATCTTGATTTTGCTTCTTCTTCAAATTTTTCTTTAAATTTATCAAATGACCCAAAAGTGGATTCTAATTTATATAATAAAGGATTTTCTAATTTTGTTTTTTTAGGTGACAACATTTTCCAAAATAGTGCGTGGTTAAACGCGCCACCACCGTTGTTTCTTACCTTTGTATTGAATTTGGAAATACTCGAAACAATTTCTTCTAAATCTAAATCTTTGCCTTTTATTTTTTCTAACTCCTTATTTAACTTTTCAACATAACCCTTGTAGTGTTTTGTATAATGAGTTTTCATCGTCTCACTATCTATAAAGTCTTCTAAATCATCAAACTCATAAGGTAATTTTTCTATTGAAACTTTTTTTATTTCATTAATTAAAGATTCATTAAGTAGAGAATTAATTCCTAACTTACTTTCGATTAAATTTATTTTTTCATTTAATTTTTTAAATATCATAATAATAAATATCACCTCTTAGAAGAAATTAAATTTAACATTTCTTCAATTGTCGATGCGTCTTCCATAATATCATCACCCATTACTGTCGATATGATTTTTTTCTTTCTATTAAGGATGTCATATATTACCCCTTCTATTGTGTTTTCAAATAATGGATAATAAACGGATGTTGAATTTTTTTGACCGATCCTATGAGATCTGTCTTCCGCTTGTGCGTGTTCGGCAGGAACAAATGATAGGTCATTCATAATAACGGCTTCGGCTGCGGTTAAAGTAATACCGACACCTGCTGCTTTTAAGTTACCAACAAAAACTTTGATTTTATCGTTTTCTTGAAAATCGTCAACGGCTTTTTGTCTGTGTGGTTTTGAGCAAGACCCATCCAAATAAACTGCTTGTTTTCCAAAATGTTCATAAATAGTTCTTAATGTGTCTGTAAAATTTGTAAATATTATAACTTTTTTTCCTTGTTCAATAATATTTTCCGCTAACTCGATTGTGTTTTTAACTTTTTCTTCGGCAATTACTTTTCTAACTTTCATTAGTTTACCAAACTGAATTGTAAGTGATGAAGATTCTTCTGAGTTATTATCATACCAATTAAAATATTCACCCATTAATTCTTCGTAGTCTTTTGATTTTAATCTCAAATAAACCGGTGTGATAATTTTATCAGGTAAATCTAACACATCTTCTTTTAGTCTTCTAAGTATATGTGTTTGAGTTCTTTCTCGTAACTCATCTAAATTTGATGCTCCCGTTACATTCCATACTTTTCTTTTTCCAACACTAAACTGAAAACCATTACAGTATCTTTTAGCATACGCCATCCAATTTGCAGCAACAGGACTTTCAACTAAATTTAAAAGATTATAATAATTCATTGGTCTTGATGTCATTGGTGTCCCCGTAAGTAACCAAACCCTTTCAACTTTACCACAAAGATCATTTACAATTTTTGTTCTTTGCGCTTGTGGATTTGAAATCATATGTGCCTCATCCATAATAACTAAATCAAAATTAGTATTTAAAATTATTGACTCATCTTTCTTTTTAGGATCATGAAAGTTTTTTAATATGTCGTAGTTAATAATAACAAAATCGGATTCAGTTGAAAATTTTTTACCTTCAGCAATATAAACAGACCTGTCTGAATAATTTTCAATTTCACGCTGCCAATTTATTTTGAGTGATGCGGGACAAACAATTAATATTTTTTTTGCGCCCGTTTCAAGTGCCGAAATAATTGTTGATGTTGTTTTACCAAGACCCATGTCGTCAGCCAAAATAAACTTTTTATTTCTAACAAGTTTTTCAATCGCCTCTTTTTGATGATCCATCGGTGCCCTGTGATCGTATTTAGAATATTCTATAACAACATTTTTAACTTCATTGTCTTTAATAAGTGCACTTTTTGGAACCCAAAAATCATGTAAAGTTTCCCCACTAAATATTTTTCCCCATATATGATATGATTTATCTTTTTCTACAAGTAACTTTTCAACATAAATTTCTGATGGTTCTTTTGTAAACATTTTATCTTCCATCATTTTTTTACCAAAATAGGAATCTAGTTTGACCCATTTTTTGGCAACCTTTGGTATTCTGCCGTGAAAGTTAATAATATATTCTGCTTGTGATCTTGTAGGGGTAAATGATTTACTATTTTGTTTTTTGTGTTTTAACGACAATATATAGTTATTTGACCCAACATATTCGTCTAATAATTGAAGGGCTCTTGTCTCAGGTGTTTTTGAAATTAATTCTTCCATTATATTATAAATAAAAATAGTAAAATATAATAAAAAATCAATTAAAGTATTTATATTATATGACACAGAATAAAGTTCCAATTACAAGATTAAATAAGTTTTTCTCAGAGGAGGACTTCAATTTAGATATTAATATGGGTATGGAATGGCAAATGGGTGATATGAATTTCACTGTTGTTTTATATCGAGTAGATAGACAAAAAACAAATAATGATGATGTTTATGGTGAGGCTTTAACTAATGGAATTCAGTTTTTAGTACCTGTTGAATTAAAAGGTTTAGTAAAAATAGAGTCTCCTTCTAATTCTGATTATGGGTCTTCTAAACTTTCACAAATAGAACCAGGTAATATGACGTTTAGTGTTTATCAATCACATTTAGATCAATTGGCTGTTGAGATATCTTTAGGTGATTATTTAGCGTATTACGAAACAGAAGATAGAGTGAGATATTATTCGGTAGTTAATGACGGTAGAGTTAATTCAGACTTGAAACACTCATATGGTGGATATAAAAAATATTATAGAACAATAATCGCAGCACCAACAACACAAGAAATTTTTGACGGAGTTTAATTATGGCATTACCAAAAAAAATAAAAAAAACATTACCACTAGTCCCAAAGAAAGTAGGTAAAGAGAGAAGACAAGAAATGTTAGACCAAGTTACTGATGGTGGAACATTTTTACCTAAAGGAGTTTTACATGCTGATTTAGATAGAGGAGTTTTAGATTTTGTAAAAGAAAAACTTAAATTAGTTGTTGATGGTAAAGACGTACCTACCGTTGATAAAATCATAACAAATCAAAGTTGGGCACAATTTACTGAAACGTGGGAGTTTCAAGACTTAGATAAAAATGTTTCATTACCTTTTATTATAACCGTAAGAGAACCTACAGTAAAATACGGTAAAATTTGGGGTGGGCAAGCAAATATTCCTGATAGGTTAAAGTTTTATTATTATTCTGTTCCGACTTGGGACGGGGATAGAAAAGGTGCGGATGTTTATAAAATACCACAACCAGTACCTGTTGATATTACATATTCAGTTAAGATTTTTTGTTCAAGAATGAGAGAAGTAAATGAATTCAATAAAATAATGATGCAAACATTTACCTCTAAACAAGCTTATACACAAATTAAGGGTCATTTTATGCCATTAAAAATGGAAGACCCGTCAGACGAATCTGTTAAAGATATGGAGAAAAGAAAATATTATATTCAAACATATAAAATAACTCTTATGGGATTTTTATTAGATGAAGAAGAATTTACAGTTGCTCCCGCAATTTCAAGACAGGTTTCAATGTTTGAAGTAGATACTAGAACTAAAAGTAGAAGAGTAAAAATTGAACCACCTAGACCTGATAATTTTGATTTGGATTTTTTATTTATTTCAGGTAACACAGAACTTGTTGAAGTTATGAGATACGATGCAGATATTGTTATTGATAGTGCAACAAACATTACAAATTGTTTTTCAATTGGTTATTCATCTATAACAAATAATAACTTGGTTTATACTAATTGTTCAGGATCAACCGTTACACTACCAACATTATCAGGAAATTCAGGTACTGTTTGTGTTAAATCATCTACACAACCATATTTTACAATATCTAGTGGGGGTACAATAACACCAACTACATCTTGTTCTGTTGGTTATTCCGTTTTTATAAATAATAATTTTTATGGGGACAACTTATCACTAATACAAGTAAATAATGGAGACGTTTTAAAAATAGTCGTATACAAAGAAGACATAACAAAAGAATCAATAATTAAAACAATAGTTAAATTATTATAAATCTTCACCGTATATATCCTTTTCTTTTTGACAATTTTTCAAAATCAAGTTTTCTAAGAATTTATACACCTTAAACCCTTTTTTTTCACAATACTCCTTCAATAGTTTGTGCGATTCTTCTGAAATTTTAATGTTTTTAATTTTTTTCATAATAAAGTAAATAGTTAAGGCAGAAAAAAGGTAGAATTATTTCTGCCACACCTTAAATAATTACATTTTATAAGTGTTTTTTGCTTTAAATGATTGTATTTATATAAAAAAATAAATTTAAAAATACAGTAAAATAATGGCTTCAACTAACAAAGTATTTGTATCTCCAGGTGTTTATACATCAGAAAGAGATTTAACTTTTGTGGCTCAAAGTGTCGGTGTAACAACATTAGGTATTGTAGGTGAAACACTACAAGGTCCGGCATTTGAACCAATCTTCATTACAAGTTTTGACGAGTATCAAGTTTATTTCGGTGGCACAAGCCCTGAAAAATTTGTTAATACTCAAATTCCTAAATATGAAACATCTTATATTGCAAAATCTTATTTGCAACAATCTAACCAACTTTTTGTAACAAGAGTTCTTGGTTTATCAGGTTATGATGCGGGACCATCTTGGTCTATTACAACGATAGGAAACCCCGATACATCAACAATAGCGGCAACAGGTACTAGTACATCATATACATTAACTTTCACAGGTACAACAGGTTCAAGTGCAAATGTTACCGTAACTAACCCGTCATCATTGTTAACATCAATATTTTATAACAATTATACAACATTTAATGGAGGTACTTCATCATTAAATCAAGATTTTATAAATTTCTTATCAAATAAAATTAATAATTTTGCGAGTGGTGGTAGTGGTGCAACAGTAGGTAACGCAGTATTTTGGGGAACAGTAAGTGGGGGAACATTTAACCAAGTAACCGGAACAACATTATTTGGTGTTCCTGTTTCTGCAACAACTGAAACTTTTGGTGTTGATGATGTAATTTTAGCAAATGCGGATTTAAGTGCTGACGTTAACGATCCTTGGTATTATGCATTATTTGATTATACTAAAACTAATAGTGTTGGAAGTTATTATGGTTTTGGTTTTGGTGCTGCTCTTGACGCTATTGGTACTGGAGCAACTACCTCACAATTTACAGGAACTTGTAAATTATATGCAACATTCTATTCGGGTACACCATATTCTGATTATGATGATTTAGTAGTTGCGACTTTAAGATCAAGAGGTATTTCTACATATTCATCAGATGATGGTCCTGTTTATGAAGTTAGTGGAACAAGCGACGCAATTATGGTATGTTCAGGAAATTATTCAGGAATCACTAAAGACCCATATGGTACATTTGTTATTTCAGGTATAACAAAAGATAGCGACACTTTTAGTTTTGAAACCTCACTTCTTTCAACAGATAGTAGATACATTTCTAAAATCTTTGGTAGATCTAATTTTGCTAAAGATAGAAACGAAGTTCCTTTATTTGTTGAGGAATCTTACAGTAGTTTATTAACAACAGGTTACAGGGCAGGTAAAGTTAGAGGTTTGTATTGTGATTTTATTGCTATTGATGATGCTAGAAGCGGTGATAATGATACTTTAGGGTTTTATTTAGAACAATATCAAACACCTGAAACACCTTTCGTTGTTTCTGAGTTAAGAGGTAATAAAGTTTATAAATTATTTAAATTTAAACTTATTTCTGACGGAGACGCAGCAAATAGACTAGTTAAAATTTCTATTGGTAACATATCATTTAATAATGGTACTTTCGATATCTTTGTAAGAGATTTTTATGATAATGATCAAAACGTTAGAGTAATTGAAAGTTTTACAAATTGTTCTATGGACCCTAATCTTAATAATTTCGTTGCAAACAAGGTAGGAACTGCGAACGGCGAGTACAAATTAAACTCTAAATACATAATGGTTGAGTTGAGTGAGGAATATCCTACTGACGCATTACCTTGTGGATTTGAAGGTTATACTTCTAGACAATATCAAACAGCTACACCTCCGTTTGTTATTTATAAAACAAAATATTTACAACCAGGTGAAGTAGTTTATAATCCACCTTTTGGTTCTTCTGCTGGTGGAGATAATCCGGTTATTTCAAACGGAGAGAATCCAAGAAGAGCTTATTTAGGTATTTCTAATATTACAGGAATAGATTATGATTTCTTTAATTATAAAGGAAAACAACTACCTTCAAATATTGCGGTAGATACTACAGGATCGGAATGGGGTTATAAAACAAAAGGTTTCCACATGGATAGTGGGGCAACTATTGTTACCATGTATGATGTACTCACATCTGCAAATACTTCGGCCTTTGAAGTTGGGGTTTCTTCTTTCAACTCTGAACCGACAGATTCAGATAATGCATATTTTAGATTAAATACTCGTAAATTTACATTATTAGCTGCAGGTGGTTTTGATGGTTGGGATATATACAGAGAAAGTAGAACGAATACCGATAGATTCCAATTAGGTCAATCAGGATATAAAAAAGGAGCTGCTGCATCTGCAACATACCCAACAGCCACAGGATGGGGAGCATTTAAACAAATTACAGGACCTAACCAAGAAGTATGGGCAAATACTGACTATTATGCTTATCTATGGGGTCAAACATCATTTGCAAATCCTGAAGCAACTAACATTAACGTTTTTGTTACACCAGGAATTGATTATGTTAATAACTCAAATCTTGTTGAAAACGCTATAGATATAGTTGAAACTGATAGAGCTGACTCAATTTACATTTGTACAACACCTGACTTTAATCTTTTCTTACCTTCATACAGTGATTTAACAGAAGGGTTAATTTACCCACAAGAAGCGGTAGATAATTTAGAAAATACAGGAATTGATTCAAATTATACCGCAACTTACTACCCGTGGATTTTAACAAGGGATTCAGTTAATAATACACAAATTTATCTTCCACCAACAGGTGAGGTTACTAAAAACTTAGCTTTGACTGATAACATCGCGTTCCCTTGGTTCGCATCTGCAGGTTATACAAGAGGTTTGGTTAACTCTATTAAAGCAAGAAAAAAACTAACTCAAGAAGATAGAGATACTTTATATAAAGGAAGAATTAACCCAATCGCCACTTTCTCTGATGTTGGTACAGTAATTTGGGGTAATAAAACTTTACAAATTAGAGAATCCGCTTTAGATAGAATTAACGTTAGAAGGTTGTTACTACAAGCAAGAAAACTAATTTCAGCGGTGGCGGTTAGATTGTTATTTGAACAAAATGACGATAAAGTAAGACAAGACTTCTTAGATGCTGTTAACCCTATTTTAGATTCAATTAGAAGAGATAGAGGTTTGATCGACTTTAGAGTTACTGTTTCAAACACACCTGAAGATTTAGATTCTAATACTTTAACCGGTAAAATTTATTTGAAACCAACAAGAGCTTTAGAATATATTGATATCGAATTTGTTATCACACCAACGGGAGCATCTTTTGATGACGTTTAAAAAAAAATTAAGAATAAATATGGGGGATAGAAATATTCCCCATTTATATATTTATAAATAAAAATATATGAAAATAGAAAAGAAAATTATTAAAGAAACGGTAAATGATTTTTCAAAATCTAAAAAAACTTTTTCATCTAAAAAACAAAACATAATAATAACTGAAGAACAACTTCAGAAAATTCTTTTATTAATTAAAAAATAATGGATATAAAAAAACATATATATCGAGAATTAAATAAAAGAAGATTAAATGAGGGAATAACCGAAGAAGGAAGACCTGATTTAAATTATTATGCTTTTGATTGGGATGATAATATTGCGTTTATGCCAACAAAAATAATTGTCTTAACTGAAAATGAAGATGAGATTGGAATGTCTACTGAAGACTTTGCAGAACATAGACATCAAATTGGTGTTGAACCCTTTAATTATAAAGGAACGACTGTTGTTGGTTATGCAAACAATCCTTTTAGAAATTTTAGAACAGAAGGTGATAAGAAATTTATAATAGATTCTATGGTTGCTAGTCCGGGACCTTCATGGAATGATTTTGTGGAATGTATTAATGGAGGATCAATTTTTGCAATTATAACCGCAAGAGGACATAATCCTGAGACATTAAAAGAGTCTGTCTTAAATTACATAGTGTCTAATCATTTAGGTATAAATTCTAAAGTTTTAGTAGAAAATCTTAAAAAATATAGAGGATTACAAACTGAAGGAATTTTTGAGAATGTTAAAGATTTAAAGTATGACGATAAAGAACTTATTATGGAATACTTAGATATGTGTAAATTTCATCCGGTTTCTTTTGGTGCTGGAAGTGCAGCGTCTCCTGAAGAAGAAAAAAATAAAGCGTTACAAAAATTTATTATTTACTGTAAACAACAAGCTAGAGATTTAGTTCAAGATATTTTAAGAAAAAACCCAAATAAAAAATTAGAAGATATTTCACCCAAATTTAAAAATGACGTAAATATGAATGAACCAACACAAGATATAGATGAATTGGTATCTAGAAATGTCTCAATAGGTTTTTCAGACGATGATCCAAGAAATATACAAGCTTCTTCAGAATTTCTTAAAAAGGAATATGAAAAAAGTCCAGTAAATTTATATTTAACTAAAGGAGGAACTAAAACTAAATATGATTAGTAATTCTATATATAGAGAATATTTGAAAAATAATTTAAAGTAAATAGAAAAAAAATAACGAACTAATATTTATAATAAAAAATAAAAACAATTTAAACTAATAACTATGGCTGATTTATTAATGAGAATGCCTTTTCAATATGAACCTAAAAGAGCAAATAGGTTTATCTTGACGTTCCCATCTTCTTTGGGAATAAATTCTTGGTATGTTGAAACTACCAATAGACCCACAATTACAATTAACAAAAAAGAAATAAAATTCTTAAACACACAAACTTACGTCTCAAGTAACTTTTCATGGGGTGAGATTGGTGTTAAATTAAGAGACCCAATCGGACCTTCAGCGGCTCAAGCAGCAATGGAGTGGGTTAGATTACATGCAGAATCAGTAACAGGTCGTATGGGTTATGCTGCGGGTTATAAAAAAGATCTTGACTTAGAATTATTAGACCCAACAGGGGTTGCTGTTGAAAAGTGGATTTTACAAGGTTGTTTGATTACTTCAGTTAACTTTGGTTCACTAAACTATGGTGGAGATGATATCATGGGAGTTGATATGAAATTACAACCTGATAGATGTATTTTAGTATATTAATTTATTTTTAAATATTTTATAATGAACCTCACTAACAAAGTGGGGTTTTTTATTTACAAAGAATTTGATTGTTTTATTTTTTTAATAAAAAAACTATGGACGACGCTTTAAAATATGGTCAAGAAAATTTTAACTTACCACATGACGTAATTAAATTACCATCAAGAGGTATATTTTACAAACCAAAAAAAGAATCTTTAAAAATTGGTTATTTAACCGCACAAGATGAAAACCTTCTTATGTCTCAAAACATGACAGGTACCGAATTAATTAAAACTCTTTTAAGAAATAAAATTTATGAACATGGGTTTGATGTTGAACAATTATTACCTGGAGATGTTCAAGCTATACTATTATTTTTAAGAAATACTGCTTTCGGTCCCGACTATAGGTTTAAACTAATGGACCCTAAAACTAAAATAGAATTTGAAACTACTATTATATTAGATAGTGTTGACATGCAAGAATTAAAACATATTCCAGATGAAGACGGACTATTTACATATACATTACCGAAAACACAAAAAAAGGTAAGATTTAAAGTGTTAAACATGAGAGAAGAAACAGAAATCGACAATCTTACCGCTAAATACCCTAAAGGAATGATTGCCCCTGTTGTAACAAAAAAACTTGAAACGCAAATAGTAGATATTGACGGAAATAAAGATAAAGGGTTTATTGGTTCAATTATTATAAATTTACCTATATCTGATTCTAAAAGTTTAAGAAGATTCATGGAAGAATGCCAACCTAAATTAAACCTTGTAAGAGAAGTTCAAGCCCCGTCAGGAGAAAACGTTACTGTGAATGTTACGTTTGGGGTGGAATTTTTTCGGCCTTTCTTTGAATAATAAAAAAAACTTAATGGATGAATTTTATTATCTAACTAAATACGGAAATTTTTCGTATTCAGACATTTTAATTATGCCAAGCTTTGAAAGAAGATATTTTATGGATAAGTTGTATACTGAATACGAAAAAAAATAATTCATCTATTTATAAAATAAAGTTATGTTTTTAGCAGATGGTACACCAACTAATTTAGGTGCCGGAGGTGCCGGTAAGAGCGTTTTTTCTAGTGCCGAACAGGCAAAAAAAGCACTAGAAGATGCGACATATATACAGAGTGCATTATCAAATGCGGTAAAGGGTTTAGTTGAAATACAAGACACCACAATAAAAAAACAAAGAGAAATTACAGACGGTGTTGTAATAAACAGTAATGCGTTTCAAAAATATATTACTGATGCTTATGTTGGAACAACGGCATTAGGTGAGGGGTTAGATCAGTTAGGTGTTAATATTTCAGAAATAACAACCGCAGCTGGTGAAACAAGCTCAGCATTAAATAAAGCAGTTGTACCAACACAAAGACTTTTGATGGATCAAATCGAATATTCAAAAGCAACAGGAATGGCAACTGCCGATCTTATTAAAACTGAAACAACTTTTATGAGAATTTTTAATTCTCAAGAAAATTCATTTAAAGAAATACAAAAAATTACTAATGAAGCACAAAAATTAGGTTTAGATGTAAAAACAGTTGTTGACGATGTCTCTAAAAATATACAAAGTCTACAAACATTTAGATTAAGTTCTGAAGGTTTAACTCAAATGGCGTCAGAGGCTGCTAGTTTAAGAACTAGTATTGATGGTATCGGTGCACTTAAATTGGCTAAAACATTATGGGATCCTGAACAAGCGGTTAAATTATCTCAGGGTATGCAAATGTATGGTGGGGAAATAGGAAAGTTAGGTAATTTCTTTGAAGTTATGAGAATGGGACAATACGATGCACAAGGATTACAGGATGAAATGTTAAAAGTATATGAATCGGCATTTAAATTAGACGAACTCGGAAATCCTATAACACCAAGTCCTTCAGAATTAATGAGATTAGAGGCACAAGCTAAATTAATGGGTAGCAACTTAGAAACGGCAATGCAAATAGGCCAAGAAAGAGTAAAACAATCATTTATTGAAGATAAAATTAATAGTTTAACACCTAACAAATTCGATAAAGATCAATTAGAATTAATAAAAAGTGTCGGAGAAATAAAAGATGGAAAAATTAGTTTAAACATACCTGGAGTAGGTGAAATTGAAGATGTTACTCAAGCTACGGTTGCACAAATGAATAACATAAAGGAGTATCAGGAAAAGGCTAAGTTGGATGAAAGGGGAATTGCGATGTCAAATTTAAGTATATCCGAAAAACAAGCAAAAGATGTTAGAGCAATACATGACTATCTTCTTACTGGTGATCAAGGGGTTTTAGCACAAAATGCTGCAGAACAAAATAGAATCATGAAGAATTTAGAAAGTAACATGAAGGCATCTACTGAATATTACGCAACAATTCAAAAAGATATAGGAATGGGAGATTTTATGTCTAAAATCGTATCTCCTGTTGATATTAATTCAATATTAGGGGTTAGTAGTACCGAAAAAACGGCAATGGAAACGGCTATTGCAAATACTAGTTATTGTGGTGTTACAACAAGTCAAGACTTCATGTTAACCGATGCACCATTTGAAAGTAACACTTTAATTACGGGAGATAAAGGAACCATTTCAAAAATGATTTTTGATAAAGAAGATGATTTTTTAGCGGTCCCAAGATTGAACGAAATATTAAATAAGGCGAAACTTAGTTTTGATACCGCATATGCTTTGAATGATATGTCATCGAAACCGCTTCCGATAGAAACAAAAACACCTGGAGAATCTTTTTCTAAAACAGAAGCAACCATCAATACTAATAATACTACAGAAGTTAAGTTTAGTCCAATAGTTATTGAAGTAAAAGGTGTTGAAGGTAATTTAAAACAAATGCTAGAAAAAGGAGACAACACGACAATATTAACCGAAAAAATTAGAGAAGAGTTTTCTAAGATGCCAAAAATCATGGGAGAAAAAGGAGTCTTCGGTTACTAAAAATTTAAAATAATCTATTTATATATAAAATAGATATTAATGGAAAGTCCACTATCATTTAATTCAACAGAAAATTTTAGGAAAAAGTTAATAACGAGAAACCTAAGACCATATAAAGTCGAAGGGTATTTTAGTTATAGCGAACAATTACCTATTAATGAAATACAAATTGTTGATTATTCAATAATTGATAGTCCCCCTATTAATTTTTATCAAGAGTTAAAAGAACCTGAATTAATAGGGTTAAATAAGTATTCACAAAGCGGTGGTTTTGGAGAAGTAGTGCCAATTAATACTAATTTAAACTCATTTTCAAATTTTGGTGAATACGATGCGTATAACCAATCAATAGCAGATAATAGTGCATTAGAACAAAAAGGAGATCAACAAGAAAATATTTTAAGGGTTTTGAACAAATTTAATCCTGAAAATGTTTCTCTTGGTTTTGGAGAACCAATTGTTATAAATGTTAATAAGGGAACCGAAAGTAATTTTGGAGAATATAGTTTTACTGCGTCTGCACCAAATATAACGACAGAGCAATCACAGATAATATCCTATCTTGCAAATGAATATGGTCCTGAAAACAAAGTTAATGGTTTTGGTGAAGTTGTTGTGATTAATATTAATAAACAAACTGATGCGAATAAAGGGGAATACGAATATACTGCATCTGAACGTGAAAGAACAAAAGAACAGTCAAGAAGATTGGCGTATGTTTTAAACCAGTATGGACCTGAAAATTTACCAAACGGATATGGTAATCAAGAAAAATACCCACATGTAAATCAAAATACAAAAACTAATGAAGGTGAATATGAGTATTTTTCATCCGAACCAAACAAAACAACAGAACAATCACAAAGTTATGCTTATATAAAAAACAAATATAATACGGGTGATGGAGCTTACGATGAAATTACTGTTGAAGATTTAGCTCAAGAAACTATAAACACACCATACATTAGTAGCGAAACCACGTTTTCGTTTATACCATCCGAATATAATCCTGTGAATATTATTCAAAATGAAAACCCAACAGGATCTGAAGGAACATTAAGTCAAGATTCACTTTTGGCTCAATTTGCCGCTAAACAACTACAAAAAGAATTTAAAGCGAGAGTTGCATTTGAATTATTACAACAAACCGTAGGAAGAACAAATCTATTTACAGGTGAAGTTGATCCTGCAACAAATACAACATCGGTTAGACCAAACACAGATCCATTTGATGCGTTAGGTATTATAACAAATAATATACCCATAGTTCAAAAAAATTATAAAATAACAGGTGGGCCCAATTCTGTTGCAAATGCGTTGAGTTTTACCGCAAGACTTGCAGGACTTTATAGTCCGTATTCATTAATACCTGGAGATTATTTTGATTATCCAAATAAAAACTTTTTATCACAAGCAACTCTAAACCCTGTAGGTGCCGTTGCAGGTGTTGTTGGAAATTTAGCACAAGAAATAAGTTCTTTATTTATTGATCAAGCTTCTGAGAAATTCTTAACTTATACTTCTGATGCAACTAAAAGTTTATTATTTGATCAATTATTTTATAACACATATAGACCTTCTTATAGGTTCGCAGGTTTAAGTGCTACAAATTTATTGGCACCACAATCAAACTTTTATGTTGGGATAACTAAAAATTATATTAGAGACTTAGTGAGCCCTAAAATGGATTTACCAAAAGGAAGAAATAATAGACCACAAGACGGTCCTGTTTATAGTTATGGTGAAGTAGGTAAAGATTTTGAAGGTAGTAGAATAAGTGATTTTCTTTTTGGTTTAAATTCTAGAAATTTATTTGATAGTGCTGACCCACAAGGAGGTTTTACTTGGATATCAAAAAACAATTATTTAGAACCTGGAACATTTGTAGGACCATCTAATAAAAAAAATATCTTAGCAAGATTTAACACCGACAGTTTATTTGAGTCATCAGCATTTAGACCGTTATTTGATAAAACAAAATCCACAAACGTAACATTTACTGATGGATCTATTTTAGATATAACACAAAAATTAATAGATGCTGGTAATAAATCTACACGTAAATTAGAACACGTAGGTAATGCAATTAATCAAGTTTCTAAAGTTTTTAATGATGGTTATATAGAATTAACCAAAGGATCTAGAGTTATTAGATACGTGACTCCAACTTCTAAAAAACCAAACGGTGAACCGGCGGAGGTTAAGGGTTATGAGTATTGTAGATTATTTACAAAAGATAGGCCTTACTACACGTATAATGAGTTACAAAAAGCCGATGGACTTATAAGAAGTGGAGGTAAATCAACCTACTCTGTATTAGATAATACATATAATTTGAACATCGCACCTATGAGAGGTAAGGGATCGACAAATTTGGATAATAAAGGTAAGGTAAAAAAATATATGTTTTCATTAGAAAACTTAGCTTGGAGAACATCGGATAGAAATGGTTTCAGAGTTGAGGACTTACCTGCATGTGAGATAGGACCTAATGGTGGTAGAATCATGTGGTTTCCACCTTATAATTTATCCTTCGATGAGGGATCAACCGCTAGTTGGCAAGACCACACTTTTTTAGGTAGAGTTGAACCAATCAAAACATATAAGAATACAGTAAGAACTGGATCAATTAGTTGGTCTATGGTTGTTGACCACTCATCCGTAATGAATTTACTTTTAGATAAAGAATTACAAAATGTAAAAGACAACAGTGAAGTAACAAGAATTGTTGATTCATTTATTGCCGGATGTTTAAAATACGACATCTATGACCTATTAAAAAAATATAGAGAATTCACACTATCTGATGTTTATGAAGTAATAAACGAATTATCAACAGTAGAACAATATAAAGATTATTTTGAAACAATACAAAAACCCACAGTAACAAAAACAACAGAAATAGATAAAACAGGTCAAGTAAATAATAATGAAAATCAAGGACAAGAAGATATTTCACAAAAAGAAGAATTTAAAGAAATAGTATTACTTTTTGAACAATCCGAACCAAGAAAAACAGTATTTACTGAAGAAGATACGTATAAAACTTATTACGACAGTTTATACAGTAATGACACAAAAGTGTTATATTTAGGTGATTATAGCGGAGCTAACCCATTGGCTTCTCAGGCACCTAATAAAATAATTAAATATGATAGTAGAAAGGGGTCTGGTAATAATAATTTTATAGACACGTTACCTAATAATACCGAATCTTTTTCATATGCTGAATATGTCGATGCTAGAGTTGATTCACTATCAGGTGTATTTGATTTTGGTGAAAATGAATTTACAACTTTAGAAAAAGAATTTTTACCAACAGTATTATCTACTTTAAAACAAGGTAAAAAAGTTTTTTTTCAAATTGAGGCTTCTGCAAATTCAAGTGGAAGAGATAATAAATCACTTTCAGAAAGAAGACTAAAAACTGTTGAAAATTTTATTAAAAATTTTGAATTGGATGGAGATAAAATTAAAACTTATTTAGACAACGGGAATTTAACATATAAGTCAGAGGCTAAAGGAGATAATGCAAAAATAGATGAGCCAGCATATAAAGACATTGATTGCCAAAAAAAGTTTAATGTTGATAGTGTTTACGATGGTAAATACTCAGTACAGGCCATGTTGTGTAGAAGAGTTAAAATAACTGGTTTAAAAATCGATACCCCAACCGAAGAAAATAAAAAGGATCAAACAACGACTGACAATACTACTGAAAGTACAGGTGTAAACGAACTAGCAGGTCAAGATGACGAAAACACAACACCACCTTCTGAACAAATAAAAAAACAACAAGTAGTTACGACTCAAATTAAAGATAAAACAAATAAACTAAGAGCTGGTTTAACTAAAAGACTACTAAGAAAGTTGTTAACTGAATGTAACTATTTTGATATGATTCAAGAACAACAACCAATGGTCTATGATGGAATAAAAAGTAAATTTAAAAATTTTCATCCAGTATTCCATTCGACAACACCTGAAGGTTTAAACGCTAGACTTACATTTTTACAACAGTGTGTAAGACCAGGGGACACAATACCAACTGCTGTTGATAATGGGCAAGGAGGATTTACTTTACAATATAATGATGCATTTAATAGTGCATTTGGATCCCCACCAATTTTAGTTTTAAGAATAGGCGATTTTTTTCATACTAAAATAGTACCAAAAAGTATTTCATTAAAATATGATGATATAAAATATGATTTGAATCCTGAAGGAATTGGTGTCCAACCAATGATGGCTAATGTTACACTAAGTTTTGATTTTATTGGTGGACATGGAATAGCAGAACCAATCGCTAAATTACAAAATGGTTTATCATTTAACTTTTATGCTAATACAGAAATTTATGATGAAAGGGCAGATGAAACTGAAAACTTTTTACAAGAAATAGATGACGAAGTTTTAAAAAGTATACAAGATGAAGTTGGAGACATAGACCCTAATAGACCAAGACAAAATGATGCTGGAGATACTATTGGAACAATTGAATCAAGTTTTGCGGACATAAATACAAATTTAATTTCAGGTAGAATTAATTATAAAGAAGTTATGAATCAATTGATTGATAAAACTGCGGACATGGTTAATGGGTTCAATCAGACGATACAAAATACCATAGTAGTTAAAGGATGGGGAGGTTTAATTATTTTAACAAAAGATAGAAAATATTCTGAAGGTTTATTTGACTATTTAAGTGGTAATACATCTAATAAGGTTAACATTATTGGAAAACCAGTTAATTACCAAGAAAAAATAGACGACCTTTTTCAAAAAATAAATCAAGACGTTGACGACGAAACAATTCCAATATTAGGAGGATTAGAGTTTCAAAAAGATTTTAAAAATCAAGATATAAGAAAAATTAAAAGAAAAATTAAAGAAATACTTAATGAACAAAAAAATCTTTATCAACAACAATTAGATAAATTTGCCAACGATCTAGTAAAAAATCAATTAGAATTTATTAAAATAACCGATAAAATTAATTTTGTTTCAAACCAAATAGACGGTAGAGAAAATAAAAGAGGAGGAGTTAACATTTATAATATATCGGGAACATCACAAGTCGAAGCATCAAGTGTTGGTGCAACAAACACTTACGACGAGTTGAAAAACGATTTTTTAAAAATTAGAACAGACTTAAATGATTTTAATCAAATACTAAAAAATTATCAATTAATACCTAACGGTGATAAAAATGTTTATAATAGTGATTATTTATTCAATTTATATTTAGTTAATAAAATTGAAGATAATGAAGACGCCCCTGACGTTTCGGTGTTTGATAGAAGATTTGCAATGACTATGGGTGATTTATTAGTTGATAACTACGATTTTTTTGTTGATCAAATAATTTCAGTTATTGATGGTTCAGTACAAAAAGAAAATTGGAAAAACTTCATATTTAAAAATTTAGGATTCAAAATTATATTTAGACCTCAAGGAAATCTATATATACCAAATGTTTACAATCCAAATAATCCAGTTAATACATTATATACAAAATTAAAGAATAGTTTCGACAAATTGGCGGTTTCTATTTACAAAGATAAATACACAAATGATGAAGTTTATAAAAGATTTTTTGGGGACGAAAATGCACTTAATTATAAACCGTATAATAGAGATAAACTTAGAAAATTTACTTACGAATCACAAGTCCCTATTGTACCACCAGATGATGAAAATTTAAGAGCTATTTGGTCTAATGTTGAATCGACTTGGGATTATTTTAACTTAAAAAGACAAATGAAATAATATGGAGTATTATGATAGATATAGAAGTTTTTTAATAGACGGAAGACAGACCGTCGTTCCGTTTGTTACTTTACCACCTAGACCATCAGACCAAAAATTTATATATAGAAAAAATCAATCTAGACTCGATAAACTTAGTTTTGAAAAATATGGTACACCATATTTCGGTTGGTTAATTTTACAAGCAAACCCATCTTTTGGTGGTTTAGAGGAAAACATTCCTGACGGATCTGCAATTATTGTACCTTTTCCTTTGATAGCAGCACTACAAGACTACAAAAACGCTGTGGACACATATATATTTTATTATGGCAGATAAGTTTCAGCAAGAAAAAATTTATATAGAAACCGATTATGATAATATAATATTAATCGACCCTAACAAAGTATTAATAGGGAACCAAGTTCAAGACAGATTAGTTAGACATGAGGACTTAGTTTTTTATGCAAATTTAGAGGCTAGGGTAATACCTAGAACAAAATTAGCGGTTGGAGAAAGTTTTGATAGTCCTGTTGTAAATACTTTAGTTGCCACAATACAAGGACAATCAGATTCATTTGAAAAATTAAATTTTCTACAACCAAAAGGGAAAAAAGTTTTTGACACAAGCTGGTCAGATCAATTTACGGGAAAAGGATCAAGACAAGGTTTAGGTGCAAATCAAACAGGTGAAAGATTTGAAGCAAAAGACGGAACTATTAGGTCGTTTAGAAATGTTAGAAATTATGAAGACACCCAAGCATTAGGTATTAAATCCATAAGTATTAATATCAAACCAAATGCGGGTCCTGGTGGATATGTTCCTGATGTTAAAATTGCACTAACAGACGTTGGAGGTAAAACTTTATTTGAACAGGGAGAGAATTCAATATATTCTACATTTTTTAATTTACCGTACCCGCAATTTTACTTAACAGTAAAAGGTTTTTATGGTAAGGCAATTAGATATACTTTGTTCATGACAGATTTTAGCGCTAAATTTAATGACGATACGGGTAGTTTTGATATCGACATAAAACTAACATCAAACTTAGTTTCACTTTTACAAGACACGTCTCTTACATATGCTAAAACGGCACCTAAAATGTTCCCAATAATTGTTGCAAAAGGAGGAACATCTAACAATGCACCTGGAGGGTCAAATACATCTGTAAAAAATTTAGACGTAGATTACTTAGGTAGACAAATTTTAAATCAAGTATACCAAGAATATGAAAATAAAAAGTTAATCTCACCAGGATTCCCAAGATTAACAATAGATCAATTTATAAAAAATACTGATGATTTTGTAACTTCAATAAAACAAAGTATTGAAAAAAAAGACTTTATTGCTCTAAATGATATTAAATCTTTTAGGGAAGAATTGAATGAAATTAAAGATAGAAATTATACTGTTTTATTAAGTAGGTATTTAGATACTACTAATTATATATCTTATGATGACGGTAAAGGACCACAAATTTACTATGATTTTAAACAAACAATCCCTTTAGAAAAAAGAAATGAGATTGAAACCGCGATAAAAAATGAAATAAAAAATAGTGTTGAAATACTACAAAAAAATAAAACTTTTGGTATTGGTGGTTTCTACACAATAGGGGGTAAAAGTTTTCCATCTGAAATACCTGTGTCTTTTTCTGAAGACGAATTGTTTGTAAAAATAACACCGGATAAATTAAGTGATAAAGACTTTATTAACACATATACAATTAGATATGGTAGAACACCTGATCAGGCCGAACTAATTGATTTTAAAGTTCAACTACTTTTGGTTTTACAAAATGCAGAAACAAGGTTAGATCCAAATACTAACCAACCTATAAGTACCGAACCAACCTATATGAAATTTGGAATTACTGATCCAAATAATCAAACACTTTTTCCTGGTGGGTTTTTAGATAGAATTAATAATTATCAACAACAGTTAACTGCAAAAGAACAAGAAATTGAAACAAAATTTTCTAATGAATTATCAGATAGGGTAACAAAGGTAGATGGGACATTAGGGTTCAAACCAACGATTAGAAATATTATGGCAATAATAATTGCCGGTTGTGATACATTTTATAGATTAATGGATAGAACTCATAGATTAGCTTGGGATAAAAGAAACGACCCTTTAAGGATAAAAAGTGTAATACCTGCTGAAAAATCTTCAGGAATAGATTCAAAAAATGTTGTAAACTACTCAACAGGAAAATTAAACGAACAAAATGTTGTATATCCTTGGCCAACATATTATGTTCAAGAAAAACTACAAGATGGAAGGGAAAGTTTTGTTGTTAGATATTTGGGAGATCCTAAATATGCTTCTAAAACATTTGCATTTGATTATGCAACATGGCCTGAAATACATTTTACTGAAAACTTTTTGGATGCTTCTGTTAGAAAGGCAAGCTCATCACAACAAAATGTTTATCAGAATTTGCAAAACATACAAAATTTTACAACTGTAAATGCATTAGAGTTTCCATTTAAAAACAAACCATATAATAGTACAACAGAATTAAGTATAATGTATGAGTTATATGAAAGGTTATATGTTTTATCAAATTATAGTAATATATTGGCAAAACAATTTAACCCACAGAGTTTACAGGCAGACACATTTGTTTCACATTTAGAGGCGCAAAATATAATTAATGCAATAACTGAAAACTTTACAGTACAAGAAAAATTAAAAAACACAAACTTTAATTATGAAAATGCTTTTAATTATTTAAAAACGTTGGCAAATAATGGGACCTCAGATCATTGGTTAAATTTAGAAAGAGGTATTTTTAATACACCTTATTTACAAAATTTAACAGAAAATAGTTTTGGATTATATAGTAAAAAAAGTATTGATGGGTACACCTTGGCTTTAGAAAATAACGATCCTTTAGCTCCGAAATTTAAACAATATGTTGAAGAAAGAAAAGAACTTGATTACGAGCAAGACGATATATTATCTAAATCATATATTACCGAAAAGACACTAACATTTTTAGATGACATTAAAGTTTTGGCAAGACTTAAAAAAAATGATTATTATACAAATATTTTACCATATTTTTCATTAAATTTTATTGTAAATAACAGTAAAAAAGATATTTTAGTAAACCCAACAACAAATAATCCTGTAAATAATTTAATAGAACTTAAAGATTATCTCTCAAAAGGAGAAGAAAACTTAAATTTTACAGAAAAAAACTATAGTGATATACCAAGTTATTCAGGAAATGTTTCAAGTTCACAAATAAATAGTAATATTAATACACCATATTTTGTAAATGCATTACAAAAAGGAGTTGAATTAGAAAAATCGGGAAACACCACAACCGCTTATGTTGCCTTAGGTTATATGTACTTAAATTCATATCTCATTCCTTTAGCGTATTATAATACTTACGACAAAGATTTTAACAATATTGATATTTTATTTTCTGATAACATTATATCTAAATTAGATGAATATGAATACTCACAAATTTTAAAAATTGGATCATTATATCATAGATATAAAAAATATATAGAGACAGGAGAAGATATTTTAGATGGTGTTATTAATGACTTTGATTTTACAAAAAATTATGACCCATTATCACAAAATTTAGAAAAAATATATAAAATAAAAAATTATACAGGAGGGTCACAAGATTTTATTTGTCAGTATAAAAAAATAGACGCAAATGATAATACTAAATATGTTGATATTATTAACACAGGGTTTTACCCGAAACTTATTTCAGATGTACATTACTATTTTACTGGTAAAGATTTATTTACAGGTTATACTGAAAGTGAATTTACAGATGCTTATACCGCAGGAACATTAAATATTGGAGTTAATAAAGATGCATCATACTTTATGCCTTTCGGTAGTGACCCAAATAACTTAAAAAGAAGTATTATTTTAAATCCATATTTTTCTTATTTAACTTTCGATAAAAACTACAATATAGATGCACAAAATAAGATTCACATTTTAATACCCTCAAATGGAGGCATACCATTAAATCAAGCAAAATTTGAATTTTTTAAAAATGATAAATTAACTTATGAAATTTTAAGTAGTAAAGAATTATTTAATGGTTCTGTTAGAACACTATGGGGACAACCAAATTATGGATTTTTCCCAAAAACATCAAACATATTAGAAAATAATATTTTTCTTAGTCCGTACCAAGATCTTTTTGAAGGTAATAGTTTAGGTTATTATTTTAAACTATTTAGAAAAGAAATATTGGATAAATTTGAAGAATTATTTTTAGGTTTTTGTAAAAAAAGACCAGAACCTAAAGATGTTCTAATTTTAGAAGATGATGTACAAGACCCATCTTATTTTTCTTCAGGTGGTATAACATCATTAAAAAATAGAAAATTATTTGATCAAATGTTATCTATTTTTTCAGTAAATGATGCATCATCACCATTAACAAAAATACAAGAAAATAACGATGGACTAAGTTTAGCAACCACACAGAAAAAAAATAATGCGAATACTTTCAGGGAATTTTTGATAGAAAATCCTATTATTTTTAAAAATGGTAATCCATTAAATTTTAACAGAAAATTATTTACAAGTTTAACAACTATACCTGAATTAAAAAATTTACAACCAATCACATTTTCACCATACGTACCAGGAACTTTACCAGGTGATGGTATATTGACAGGAACAAGCGCACTTTTAACAAGTAAAACTTTGAGTCAAAAAAATGTAGATGCTTGGAAGTCTTTACTATTACACAATTATAATGGTAATTTTAATGATGTTTATATCTCATATAATAATACTGGTTGTACAATTACAGATTTTTTTATAGATATGAATATTGAATTTACAAAAGAAAATGTAGAAACATGTGAGGAATTAATAAAAAGATATTCATTACAAAAGTTTTATGCAATTTCTAATGGTAATATCTATAACAAAACAAACTTCATTTCATACATAGATAACCTGTTACAAGAAAATTTAGACACACAAAAAAATCTCACAAACCAAGTGTTTCAATATATGAGAGATAAAATACCGGGAGTTAGTTTACAAACAAATAGTAATCAAGGAAATATAAGTGGGGACATTAATAAACTATCAACATATATACAATTACAAACATTCAATAATAGATGGACGGCTGGAAGTGATTTATTAACAAGACCATTATTTGAAGATTTTCTTTTTATGAATACCGCCAATGCGGATATTGGAGATCAATTACAATTTTTTCTTGATGATGTTACAAAATATTTGAAAATGGAAAAAAATATGACCGTTTCAGATGTAATAGGTCACATACTAAATGAAGATAGAACCACACTATTTTATGCAACACCATCGTTTATAAATTTTAACGGAGTGTTAGATGCGGAAAATTACGATAAACCAACAGATATAGATATTCCAAATAGTCTTTTTGGAACTTTTAGAAACGTTAATTACTTAGATTCAAGACAAAAATTTATATTCTTATATGTTGGAAAAACATCTGAACATCCGGCATTAAATGATAACAGAAATGTCGTATATGGTGATGACTCTTTTGATATTAGAAATCAAGCCGACTGCCCAATAAGGATACCACAAACACCTGAAACTAATTTTTATAAAACAAATAAAATAGTCGGATTTAATGTTGATTTTGGTATAAGAAATCAGAACATGTTTAAAAAGTTTTCAGTTGGTATGGGTGGAGGTAAAGAAACGGCAACAACATTCAAGGTGAATGAGAGACTTGCAGGTGGATCTACAGGAGATAAGGTCGCCCAAGAGACACAATCAATGTATTCTTACTATAAATCGTTAAGTTATAATATAGATGTTAGTGGAATGGGTAATGTAATGATTCAACCTTTAATGTATTTTAATTTAAGACACATTCCATTATTTTATGGACCATATCAAATTTTAGAAGTAACACACACAATTAACGAGTCATCATTTGAAACAAAATTTAATGGAGTTAGAATACCTAAGTATGCTTTACCAGATGTAGATAGTATATCTACATTTGTTAAGAAAAATTATTTGGAAAAATATAAAAGTGAAATTTTAAAGGCGAATAATGAAAATAGATATCAAGAAGATATTGAGACAATTTTAGATCCATCAAAACAAAGTAATGAACCAAAAACCTCACCAGAAGAAGAGTGTAATAAATTAGTAATTAACGATTACAAAACATTACCATATGTTAATAATAAAATAACAACAATATCAATAGGTGAGTTAGTATTAAAAATTAAAAATAAACAACCTGAAAAATATGTTGACGCATTAATTTTATTATTGTTAATGTCTAGACCAACAAACTTATTTGATAATAAACCAATAAATAATGTTGAAGCGACAACACTAACAAATGACGGAATTGTCTCATGTATCAATAATAATGTGTTTCTTCTATCCGCGAATAATTTGTATGCCGCTAATCCTGCATTATCTAAATTAACTTGTGTTAGTTTTCCTGAAGGTGCAGTTCCTTTATTTAGTTTTGATGATGTTGACGGAGGTTTAGAAACAATAAACGGTATCTTAGGATCTACCGCACCAATAATAGAGGCGATTAAAAATTCTGCAAAAACAACTAACCCATCTTTAAGTGATAAAGAAGCTTATTCCACAGCAATATCGGCACTTTTATTTGCATATGACACAAAGTTTTTATTTACAGGAACAAGGACAGGGCAAGATATATATGATTTTTATAGACAAAAAATAGTATCAGGTGAAATCACAACTGATTATGCAACTTACTTATTTGCTCTTGCATCTATATGTATAGATAAATTTTAAATTAACGATATATTTATAATAAAAAAACTATGAGCAATATTAAAAATTTATTAGATGATTATTTGAAAAAAGATACTAGATTATCTGAAAAACAAATAGATGCGGATCACAAACAAGTTTGTGATTTAGATACCGGTGATTGTTATACTATTAGAATGAAAGATGGTTTAATAGAAAGAGTGGACAATACACTTAAAACAAATAGAACATTAAGGGTAGAAACACCTACAGGTGTTAAAACATTATTGAACGGTTAAAAATAATAAAAATGAGTGTAGATAAGAAAATATTACAAGAAATAGAAAGAATTAAAAATATAAATAGATATATCCTTAACGAACAAGAACCACCGGCTGAACCACCGGCTGAACCACCTGCGGCACCTCTTGGAGGTGAAGAAGGACCTATAGGAGATATCCCACCTGGAGGAGAACCAGGAGCGGCACCTGGAGGAGATACAGGAGCAGCACCCCCAACAGGAGGTACTGAAGTTCCTGAACCTGTAGATGTTGCGACTGATCCTGACGTAGAGGAAGTAGGGGCAGAAACCGAAAATGCTGAAGGAGAGGAAGAATCAGAAGAAATAGACATCACAGATTTAGTTACAACTCAACAAGAAATTAAAGATAAACAAGACGGGTTTATGGATGATATGATTTCTAAATTAGATGAGTTACAGTCTAAGTTACAAAGTATGGATCAAATTTTGAATAAAATAGAAAATTTAGAAAAAAAGTTTGATAGATATAGAGATAAAACACCTGAAGAAAAACTAATGCTAAGATCTTTAGATTCTTACCCTTATAATCAAAAACTTACTGATTTTTTTGACGATAAAAAAGTTGATATGGAAAAATCAGGAAAAAACGAATATGTATTAACATCAGATGAAGTTGAAAACTTTTCACCAAACGAAATTAAAAAAACGTTTAATATTTATGACGACGAGGAAGAACAAATGTAAAAACTAAGGGACCCACAAGGTCCCTTTTTTATTTGACAATCGTAGAAAATCACTTATATTTGTTATAGATAAAAGAGTTAAAAATTAAAAACAAAAATCTATGGCAAATTCAATTGACGCAGTACTAGCACAGTACGAAAAGAACTCACAACCAAGTGGTTCACCGAGACAAAACATCTCACAAGAAGACAGAATGAAAAAGTATTTTTCAGCAATTCTTCAAAAAAATGAAAAATCTGCACAAAAAAGAATCAGAGTGTTACCTACTAAAGATGGTTCTTCACCATTTGTTGAAGTTTGGTATCACGAAATTCAAGTAAACGGGCAGTGGGTTAAGTTGTACGACCCTGATAAAAACGACAATGAAAGATCACCACTTACTGAAGTTTATAATGAACTTATATCAACAGGTAAAAAAGAAGATAAAGAACTTGCGTCACAATACAGAGCACGTTTATTTTATATTGTAAAAGTTATTGATAGAGATAACGAACAAGATGGTGTTAAGTTTTGGAGATTCAAACACAATTACAAACAAGAAGGTGTGTTAGATAAAATCCTACCTATTTGGAAGGCCAAGGGTGACGTTACTGATTCAGAAAAAGGTAGAGACCTTATTATTGAATTAACAAAGGCTAAGACACCACAAGGAAAAGAATATACTGTTGTTCAAACAATAATGTATGATGATCCCGCTCCATTACATGCAGACAAAGAAATCATGGAAGGTTGGTTACAAGACGAATTAACTTGGAAAGATGTTTATTCTAAAAAACCTGTTGAGTATTTAGAAGCGGTGGCAGTAGGGGAGACACCAATTTGGAATTCTGAATTAAAGAAATATGTTTATGGTGAGGAAGCTGAGATTTCATTAGGTGGAGCACAAAAAGATGAAACACCTATTGTTGACCCACAAGCAAATGATGAACCATCTGAAGAATTACCTTTCTAAAATAATTTAATATGAATAAGATCGCACAAAAAATGTATGAAGCTCTGACCTTGAAATATAGGTCAGAGATGGCAGAAGCCGAAGCAACACTTTTAGTTTACTTTAATAACTCTGTTGGTATTGGTGAACACCCACAACACTTAGAAGAAATGGATAAGTTTGTTGAGAAATTAACTAACGCTAAAGACAAGTTAGAAATGTTAGAAACCGTTTACAAATACAACATAAAAAGAGAAGATGGTTTTGAAGTGACCGAAGATATGTTAAAAATTATAAACGAACAAAAAGAAGAAGAAAATGGCAATTAAAAAGAACGACTTTAGTTCATTAAAGAAAAAGTTTTCCACATCTGCAAAATATAAACCACAAAGGTTTTTTGATTTGGGTGAACCGTTCTTAGATGCCGTTGGTTTACCAGGTCCTGCGATGGGTCACATAAATATGTTTTTAGGTCATAGTGATACAGGTAAAACAACTGCTTTAGTTAAAACGGCGGTTGATGCCCAAAAGAAAGGAATACTACCTGTATTCATAATTACAGAACAAAAATGGTCTTTTGAACATGCTAAACTAATGGGTTTTGAATGTGAAGAAGTTGTTGATACTGAAACAGGCGAATTAGAGTGGGATGGTTTTTATATCTTTAATAATAACTTTGATTACATTGAACAGATTACAGATTACATTAATGATTTGTTAGATGCACAAGAAAAAGGGGATTTAGACTATTCACTATGTATCATGTGGGATTCAGTTGGGTCTGTTCCTTGTAAGATGACTTATGAAGGTAAAGGAGGTAAACAACACAATGCAAGTGTTTTGGCTGACAAGATTGGAATGGGAATCAATCAAAGAATATCAGGATCAAGAAAGGCGGATTCTAAATATGAAAACACTTTAATTATTGTAAATCAACCTTGGGTTGAGTTACCTGATAACCCTTTTGGACAACCTAAAATTAAAGCAAAAGGTGGAGAAGCAATTTGGTTAAACTCATCATTAGTATTTTTGTTTGGAAATCAAAAAGGTGCTGGAACAACTAAGATCACCGCAACAAAAGACAAAAGAACCGTTAAGTTTGCTTCAAGAACAAAAGTGTCTGTTATGAAAAATCACATTAATGGACTTGGGTTTGAAGATGGAAAAATTATTGTGACACCACATGGATTTTTACCCGGTAAAGAAGCATCCGAAGAAAAGGCATCTATTGAACAATACAAAAAAGATTATGCTGAGTATTGGAAAGAAATTATCGGAGTTGATGGTGACTTTGATTTGAAAGCAGAAAAAGAAGAAGTAGAATAGTAAGAACCCTGTAAGTTTACAGAAATGACAAAAACCCTATTAGTTGACGGGAATAATTTATTAAAAATTGGATTTCACGGAGTTAAAGATTACTTTAACGGAACTGAACACGTAGGAGGTATTTGGCATTTCCTTAACACATTACGAAGGTTTATAGACGAAGAAAACTTCAACAAGGTGGTTGTATTTTGGGACGGAGAACTGTCAACATCCCAACGAAGGTTAATCTACCCAAAATACAAGCTTAACCGAAAAGGAACAGTCGAGGACTTCAAAGAAGAATCATTTAGCAAACAAAAACAAAGAGTGAAACAATACTTGGAAGAAATGTTTGTTAGACAAGTTGAATTTGAAAACTCTGAAGCCGACGACCTCATCGCCTATTACTGTAAAATATCTAAAGACGAATCTAAAACCATATTTAGTGGTGATAGAGACCTCACACAACTTATCTCGGAAGATGTTACTCTATATTCCCCTAATACAAAAAAGTATTATAAAAACGGAGATAAAATCAAACTACATGAAATAGAGATTCCCCACTACAATGTTAAAACATTTAAGATAATATCTGGTGACAAATCAGATAATATAGATGGTATCTATTATCTAGGTGAAAAAACATTAATCAAACTATTTCCTGAGATACTTGATAAAGAGATTAGTTTTTCCGATATTTTACAAAAAGGTGAAGAACTCCTAAAAGAACAAAAAGATAATACCGCTTTAAAAAATTTACTGACGGGTAAAACAAAAGAAGGTATTTTTGGTGACGAGTTTTTTGAAATCAATAAAAAGATTGTGGATTTATCGGAACCACTAATTAGTGAAGAAGGAAAAGAATTAGTACACTCTTATTACTCTGAGTCATTGGATCCTGACGGAAGAGGATATAAAAATCTAATTCGAATGATGATGGAGGACGGATTATTTAAATACCTACCAAAAGGGGATGAACAGTGGGTATATTTTTTAAAACCATTTTTAAAGTTAACAAGAAAAGAAAAAACAAAGTTTAAAACAAAAAAGTAAAATTATGAAAGAGCAGAATGATGTAACAAAGGTTGAGTTTCTAATTACACTTAACAACAATTTTGTGGTACAAAGATTCTTTAATGTAAAAGGATATCATGAAAAGGCTGAAAGTTCAGTTGAATTGTATGAGTACATTAAGTATCTATCTGAGTCACTTCAAACAAAATTGAGAAACAAGTGTATGGTATATATGTTAGACAACAGATACCAAATTGAAGAAGACCCAAGCGTTTTAGAAACATCAAACACAGATGGACCTGAGATATTTAACATAATCTTAAAGGTCGGAAATAAGACAATTTGTCATAGAGTAATTGACGCGAAACTATACCCACCAAAGGTAAGATATACCCTTGACATACGACCAGACATAAAAAACATTTTAAGAGAATTAACTGACATTTTATCAGATAAAAATTTATCTTATCAGTACCTTAATTATTCGTTCGCTTAACTATATTTATCTAAAACAAGGAACAAAATCTATATAATATGTCAGACAAAAAAAACTTCGGATACTTAGGAAATACTTTTCAAATTCAGTTATTAAATAACATTATCACTTACAAAGATTTCTCTAATTCCATAATAGAAGTTATTGATCCTCATT
>Ga0222713_10000081_pt1 | contig 98823 bp, 103 predicted proteins | sample C33_649DmetaG_FD_165061 | JGI IMG/M metagenome (GOLD analysis project Ga0222713, IMG submission 165061) | Estuarine water microbial communities from San Francisco Bay, California, United States - C33_649D | ecosystem: Environmental > Aquatic > Marine > Unclassified | place: USA: California...
GGCCACATGGGCAGCCGGGTGGTCGCCTCCCTGCTCGCACTGAACCTCGGCGCCGGCCCGATGCTGATCGGCGTGCTGATTGCCGCCTACTCGATATTCCAGCTGGCCTTTGCGCTGGTGGTCGGGCGCATCTCCGACCGCTACGGCTCACGACGACCCATGCTCGGCGGCGCCATTGCCTTCGGCTGCGGCTTGATCATTCCGGCGGTTTCGCCCACCCTTCCGGCGCTGTTCATCTCCGCACCGCTGATCGGCATCGGTTTCGTGTTTTTCAACGTCGCCGCACAAAATCTGGCCGGCACACTGGGCAATGCCCAAGAGCGCACGCGGAATTTCTCGACAATGAGCCTGGGCTATTCCAGCGGCCACATGATCGGCCCGGTGCTCGCCGGCATCATGATTGACCGCCATGGTTTCGGCGCCGCCTATATTGCCTTTGCACTAATGACTCTGGCAGCGATACTCGCGCTCGCTCTAACCCGTCAGCTGGGTGCCCATGGCGCACGCAGCGAACCGGCGTCGAGCAGCGCCTTTGACCTGATGCGACTACCGTCGCTGCGCCGGATGATCATCGTCAGCGGCCTGGTCACCACCGGCTGGGATCTCTACACCTTCTATGTGCCGATTTACGGCCATTCAATCGGCCTCTCCGCTTCCACCATCGGCACCATCCTTGGCGCCTTTGCGGCCGCCAGTTTTATTGTCCGTGTCGCGCTGCCGGTGCTGACAAAACGTTTCAGCGTCGAAACCGTGCTCGCCGCGGCGATGTGCCTGGCAGCGCTGCTGTTCCTGCCCTTCACCTTCATCACTTTTGTGCCGGCATTGCTGGCGCTGTCTTTCGGCATTGGCCTGACTCTCGGCGTCAGCCAACCGCTGACCCTGAATCTGACCTATAACCGCTCACCGGCGGGCCGCTCCGGAGAGGTCACCGGCCTGCGGCTGACCATCAACAACATCACCCATATCGCCGTCCCGCTTGCCGCCGGCTCGATCGGCGCCCTGCTCGGCATTGCCCCGGTATTCTGGGCCAGCGCCGGCATCCTGCTGGTCAGCGGCTATCTGTCGCATATCGACCGGTACGACCAATAAAAAACGCCGCCTGCGGTTGCCCGCAAGCGGCGCACTTCAGCGGGCTAATGCTTATTTGAGGGAGATGCCCGCAGCCTTGACGACCTTGCCGTATTTCTCCAACTCGGTCTTCATCAGGGTATTCATTTCCGCCGGGGTATTGGTCACCGCGCTGGCGCCGTTCTTCTCGAATTGTGCCTTCATCTCCGGATTGCTGGCGATATCGGTCAGTTCCTTCTGCAGGCGCGTCAGGATCGGCTTCGGCGTGCCCTTGGGTGCAAAAAAGCCCAGCCACAGCGAAACCTCAAATCCCGGGAAACCGGACTCGGCAACTGTCGGCACATTGGGCAGCGCCGGAGAACGCTGCGCCGTTCCGACTGCGATTGCACGCAGGCGACCGGCCTGAGCATGCGGCAGAACCGCCGGCATGCTACCGAACAACGCCTGCACCTGACCGCCCAGGGTTGCCGCGCCTGCGGGACCGTTGCCGTTGTAGGGCACATGCACCACATCAATGCCTGCAGCGCGATTGAGCATCTCCATCGCCAGCTGCGTTGTCGACCCGGTACCGGCCGAAGCGTAGTTCAGTTTGCCCGGCTGCGATTTCGCCAAGGCGATGAATTCCTTCAGATTGTTTGCCTTGACGCCCGGGTGCAGCACCAGCAGGTACGGGGTCGAAGCCACCAGAGTGATCGGATCAAAATCCTTGACCGGGTCATAGTTGACCTTGGCATAAGCAGCAGGCGCAATGACGTGAGTGCTGGTCGTGCCCATGGTCAGGGTATGTCCATCCGGGGCCGCACGCGCAGCGATTTCGGTGCCGATGGTGCCGCCGGCGCCGCCGCGATTGTCGACGATGACCTGCTGACCCAGCTTTTCGCCCAGACGTTGCGCAACCAGACGCGCAATGATATCGGTCGAACCGCCAGCGGGAAACGCCACGATCAGCCTGATCGGCTTGGTCGGATAGTTCTGCGCCATTGTGGTCATCGGTGCCGCAAGAACGGCAGCGGCAACCAGACCGGCAACCAGTGTTTTCATTTTATATTTAGTTTGCATTTTTCTTCTCCTCAAAAAAAAGCACGCGGCAAGATGCCGCGTGCTTTGACTTTCTAACAACTGAAACCTTCTGGAACTACCCGGTTACAGCGCTTCCGAGTCAGCCACAGCTTCCTCACGTTTCTTGCGGAACGAAGGAACAATCATGAACGCCAGCAACAGCGCGGTGGCCACCAGGAAAGCGGCGCTGATCGGTCGGGTGATGAACACCGTCGGATCACCACGCGAAATCAGCAGCGCGCGACGCAGGTTTTCCTCCATCAGCGGTCCGAGCACGAACGCCAGAATCAGCGGTGCCGGTTCGCATTTCAGCTTGATGAAGATATAACCCAGAACGCCGAACAGGATCGTCATGTAGATGTCGAGGTCCAGGTTGTTCACGCTGTAAACACCGATGGCCATGAACACCATGATCGCCGGGAACAGGAAACGGTAAGGCACCTTGAGCAATTTGATCCACAGACCAACCAGCGGCAGGTTAAGGATCACCAGCATGGCGTTACCGATCCACATACTCGCGATCAGGCCCCAGAACAGATCGGGACGCTGGGTCATCACCTGCGGGCCGGGAGCAATACCCTGAATCGTCAGCGCACCAAGAAGCAGCGCCATCGTTGCACCGTGGGGGATGCCCAGGGTCAGCGTGGTGATGAACGCACACTGCACCGCGGCGTTGTTCGCCGATTCCGGAGCAGCAACACCTTCAATGGCGCCCTTGCCGAAACGTGAGGGATCCTTCGCCAGCTTCTTCTCGACCGCATAGGCCGAGAACGCACTGATCGTCGGTCCACCGCCGGGCAGTGTGCCGAAGAACGCGCCGACTGCCGTGCCGCGGACAATCGCGCCGAAAGCGGCTTTCATGTCTGCAGCAGTGGGCATCAGGCCGGTGATCTTCTGGTTCAGAATGTCACGGCTCGCGGTATCAGCCTTGTCCTGCAGGTTGCACAGAATCTCGGCAAAACCGAACAGGCCCATCGCAACCACCACGAAGCTCAGGCCGTCAGCCAGACCGGAGGCGCCGAAGGTGAAGCGCGACATGCCCGAGTTGACGTCCGTGCCGACAATGCCGACCAGCAGGCCGAGCACGATCATGCAGATCGTTTTGAGCATCGAACCGTGGGCCAGCACAGCCGCAGCAATCAGCGCCATGACCATCAACGAGAAGTATTCTGGGGCACCGAACTTCAGCGCGATTTCAGCCAGGGGCGGTCCGAGCAGTGCAACCAGGATCGTGCCGACAGTGCCGGCAAAGAACGAACCGATCGCCGCAATCGCCAGCGCGGGGCCTGCACGGCCCTGACGCGCCATCGCATAACCGTCCATACAGGTGACCACCGAGGCCGATTCGCCTGGCAGGTTCACCAGAATGGCCGTTGTCGAACCACCATACTGCGTGCCGTAGTAAATACCGGACAGCATGATGATCGCGCCGACCGCATCCAGGTTGAACGTCAGCGGCAACAGCATCGCCACCGCGGCAACCGGACCGATACCGGGAAGAACGCCGATCAGCGTGCCAACGAGTACGCCGATGAAGCAGTAAAACAGATTGATTGGCGACACGGCTGTCGAGAAGCCCAGCGCCAGATTCGAGATGATGTCAGCGTCCATGTTATCTCCACCAGAACAGCGGGAACGGCAGGTCGATGCCGTAAATGAAAATGCCGACAGCGCCAGCGATCAGCACGACGCTCATCACAAGTACCTCGACAATCTTGAAGGTCTGGCCGGCTGCAGCAGTGATCACGCAAAGAGCAAACAGCGCCGGAATGAAGCCGATGTGATCAACACCCCAGCCAAAGATCATAAAGCCCAGGCTCAGCATGATCATCGGCTTCCAGGCAAACGGAGTGATCTTTTCACCGTTACCCAATTTAAGCGAAGTCATCGCCACGATCGCGCCGAGGATCAGCATGATCGCGCCGAGATAGGTCGGGAAATATCCCGGTCCCATACGGCTGGCAGTGCCCATCGGATAGTCGGTCGACAACCAGATGGCAAGGGCTCCGAAGCCGACGAACATCAAACCGGCCCAGAAGTCTTCCTGATTCTTGATTTTCAAAATGAACACCCTCCTGATTTCAAAAAACGATACCGGAACAACCGTGCTTCCGGTGCGGTCCGCCGCTCACCGCACTTGAGTCGTAATTCCAGCGGCAACTGCAGGCAACTGCAAACTAGTTCCTTTTTTTCGGCACTAATTTTTATGCTGTACGCCGGATCCGAACTCTACACGAAGGCTTGAAGGGCACAAAGCTTTTTTAGCTCTGAAATTGTGCATTGCACAATGGATTTTCAAGAGCACATCCCGTGAATTGCACTCCATAGAACTTTATTGCACAAACCGCAAAATCCGGGCGCAGTCTAGAAACCTGAGCTTACGGCTGGCTTACGCCTGACGAGACTCGATTCTGCAGCAGAGCCACGAATGAAAATACACTGAAATACGTCATTCATCCGGCTCCACCGCGATAAACGCATGCACCCCATGGTGCAAGCACCCCTTGATGGAGCGAAATCGAGTGTTCTTCAGACGAACTACTCCATCATCTCCACGCGCTTCGTCTTGATCAACATGGACAATTTATCGGCTTCGGTTTTGATGAATGCACCAAACTCTTCCGGTGTCCCACCCACCTTGACCAGCCCCAGCTGATCGAGCCTGGCCTGCACGTCGGGCATTGCCATGATCTGGTTCATGCGCGCATTGAGCTTGTTGATGATCGGCCGCGGCGTCTTCACCTGCACCTGGACTCCGAACCAGACAGTGGCTTCGGCATTCTTGATACCCTCCTCGAGCAGCGTCGGCACATTGGGCAGCACGGCCTGACGCTGCGGCGCCGCCACGGCAAGAACCTTGACCCTGCCTGACTTGATCTGCGCCTCGGCGCTGACCACGGTGGTATGCATGACATCCACACGCCCGCTCAGCACGTCGGTAATCGCCGGAGCCGTACCCTTGTAAGGTACATGCACGATATCCAGGCCCGTCGCGGCGCCGAATAGCGCAAGACCAATATGCAGGCTGCTGCCGTTGCCGGAAGAGGCCCATGTCAGCTTGCCGGGATTTGCCTTGGCATAGTTCAGCAGTTCGCGCCCGTTATTGGCCGGGAACTTGGGATTGGCAAGGATCAGCAGCGGCGTATAGCCCATGAAAAACACCGGCGCGAAATCGCTGATCTGATACGGCGACTTGCGCCGCATGATGACATTGTTGACGCTGGGGCCGGGATTGGCATGCAGCAAGGTATAACCGTCAGGTGCCGCTTCGGCCGCCATCTGGGCGCCGATCGAACCGCCGGCGCCGGCGCGATTGTCGATGACGAACTGCTGCCCCGTCGCCTCCGACATTTTCTGGGCAAAAATGCGCGCCGTGATGTCGTTCGATGCGCCGGGCGTGAACGGCACGATCCAGCGCACCGGTTTTGACGGGTACGCTGTCGCCGCGTCCTGCGCCGCCATTGCGGGTTGAACCACCAAAGCCACAGCACCCGCCGCAATCCACCATCTGCGATTGATCTTCATGCCAACTCCTCCTGCCGTTATGTGGTGTTCCGCAATGTTGCCGAAGATATTAGCGAAAACCCGGGATATCACCGGGATATCAATAAGTATTTGTTTTTTAATGATTAACCAAGCCACCCTGAAGCGCGCTGCTGCTTCAGCACCTCATCGACGATCTCCGGCCCGCGACCGACATAGGTCGTTGGGTCGAGCACGGCCCTGACTTCTTCCAGGGTCATCGCTTTTTTGACCTGCGGGTTCTGCAGCAGCGCATCTTCGAAAGATATGCCGTTTTCAATGCCGTGCATGGAGGCCTCATAAACGAGGTCATGCGCGGTCTGCTTGCCGACCTTCTCCGACAACTCGAACATCACGCGCTCCGACAGCAGGAAGCCACCGAGGCTGTCGAGGTTTTTGCGCATATTGTCGACATCGACATGCAGATCCGACAACACGCCTTTCATGATCGCGAGAATGCCGCCGGTGATCAGACAGGACTCCGGCAACGCCTTCCACTCGCCGCGCCAGGCCGAGCCGTCGCGCTCATGCTCGATCAGCATGCACTCCATCATATAGGCCACGTTGTAGCGCACCGCACGGCTCGCGCCGACGACGGCTTCGCAGCTCGACGGATTGCGTTTATGCGGCATCGTCGAGGAGCCGACCTTGCCGGTGCTGAAAGGCTCATAGAGCTCGCCGATCTCCGTGTGCTCCAGCGTGATGATTTCATTGGCGATCTTGCCCAGCGTCGCAGTGATCAGCCCGAGAACGTTCACATACTCGGCAAAACGGTCACGCGCCGGTTGCCAGTTGATATCGGCAACGCCGAGTCCCAGCCGCTTCATGACACCCTGCTCCAGCACCTTGGCCTTGGGACCGAAGGACGCCTGGGTGCCGACCGCGCCGACCATGCCGCCGACAAACATCCGCGGCTCCAGCTGACGCAGTCGCTCGTAGTGTCGCCCCATCTCCGATAGCCAGATCGCCGCTTTGTGGCCGAAGGTGATTGGCAGCGCCTGCACGCCGTGTGAACGCCCGGCCATCGGCGTGTCGCGGTGCTGTTCGCACAGTTTGACCAGTGCATTGCCGATGGCTTTCATGTCGCGCAGATACAGCGCATGCGCCTCCTTGATCTGCAGCATCACCGCGGTATCGAGCACATCCTGCGTGGTCGGTCCGTAGTGGATGTATTCACCGTGATCGCCCTTGCACAGCTTCTGCACGGCCTTCACTGCCGGCACCAGCGGATGCTTGATGCGGCGGATTTCAGCCGCCACAGCCTCAACATCGATTTTCGAGATCTTGCAGTTGGCAGCGATGTCGGCTGCAGCCTCCTTCGGGATGATGCCAAGCTCACCCTGCTCCAGCGCGAATGCCGCTTCGAAGTCGTACCACTTCTGCAAGCGGTTTCGGTCGTTGAATATGTTGCGGAACTCCTCCGTGCTCCAGAGATGCTGGATCAGGATGTCGTCAAATACACCGGATGCCATGATTATTCCTTGAGTATGTTGCTTGATTGAAACAGATCAGGTGCGCTCGAGAATGTGCAGGCCGCGCACGCGATCGAGCAGATAAAGCAGACCGCGGTCATCCACCGTGACGTCGTTACTCTGCACGCGCTCCGAGCCTTGCGGCACATCGGGCACAAAGTAGGCGACCTCCTTCATCGAATGCGGATTGGCGATATCAACGATGCGCAGGCCATGTGCAAACCACGCCACCGGAATCTCGGTGCCGGTCACCTTTTCGCAAGGCTGATGGCAACCCGTCGCATAGGGCTGCTGCTCCGGCGGAATGTCTTCCAGCTGGAAACTCGACACCACGGCGGGATGTTTCTCATCGGTAATGTCGACCATCCACAGGAAAGCCGAGGGATAAGGCGGGCAGTCGGGCAGACGCACAACGTCCTCGTCCGACACCACCAGAAAATCGCGGTTCCTGATCTTGAACGGAATGCGCAGCGCGGTATGCGTCGGCCAGGGGAAAGGCGGACTCCAGTCGAGACCCGACACGTATTTCGGCTTGCTCATGTCATCGATGTCGAGAATGACAAAACCGCCATGCCAATAGCTGGTGTACAGCCGGTTGCCGTAGCGCAGCGGGTGATGGCATTTGTGGGCGGAACCGCGCCAGGTCGGCTTTTCACCGCCGGCAATATGCTGCCCCGGCATCCACCAGCGACCGACCTCCTGCGGCTTCGCGGGATCCTTGAGGTCGAGGATCATCACGATATTGCCGAGGTAACCGTCCATCGTCGGCGAGATGTAGGCGTAGCGGCCGTCGAAATCGAAGCGGTGTACGCCACGGGCATATTCCACACCGGACTTGTCATCGGTCTGCCACAGCGTGATCAGCTTCGGCTTGGCCGGGTTGGACACGTCGTATATGCCCAGACCGCCCTGGAAATCGTCCGGCGGCACCTCGCCCTTTGCATTTTTCGCCGAAATCACCTCCCGGTTGGTCAGCATGATGTCTCCGGACACGCGTACCTTGTGCGAGTGGGTGCCGGTGGGCATGTTGATCTCGGACAGGAACTTCGGATGTTTGGGGTCCTTGACGTCGAATATCAGGGTGCCGTGCGGATTGCGCATATTGCCGACATAGGCAATGTTGCGCTCCACCACCACCTGGCCGCCGCCGGCGCAGTCGGTAAATGACAGCGGCTGCATGCCCGCGCTGCAGTTGTGCTGATGACCGTCGCCACCTCCGGCGCGGACATCAACGTAAGCGACTTCGCGAATTCCTTTGGATGTGCTCATGATTGGCGTTTTCCCTGTTTTGCTGAATTTACTGAATCTGGATGTTGGCGGCCTTGATGACCTTGCCCCACTTGTCATACTCGCTGCGGATGAAGCTGCCGAATTCCTCCGGCTTGTCGCCCACCGGCACCGTGGCCAGGCTCAGCAGGCGCTCCTTGACTTCGGTATTGGACAAAGACTTGACCAGTTCGCGGTTCAGGCGATCAACAATCGGCTTGCCGGTTTTTGCCGGCGCCAGCCAGCCAAACCAGCCGATGACTTCGAATCCCGGATAACCGGATTCCGCCACGGTCGGCAGCTCGGGCGCCACCGGCGAACGTTTGGCGCTGGTGATCGCCAGCGCACGCACCTTGCCGGCCTTGACCTGTGGCGTTGCCGCCAATGCGATGCTGAACAGGGCCTGTACCTGACCAGCAACCGTTTCCTGCAGCGCCGGACCTCCGCCTTTGTAAGGCACATGCACAAACGAGGTGCCCGTCGACAACCTGAACTGCTCCAGCGCGAGATGACCGGAAGTGCCGTTGCCGGCGGAAGCAAAGGAAAAGCCGCCCTGCTTTGCCTTGATCGCCGTCACCAGTTCCTGTACCGATTTCGCCGCGACGGAAGGATGAACCACCAGAATGTTGGGCACGGTAACGCCGAGGGTAATCGGCGCAAAATCCCTGATCGGGTGGTAGGGCACATTCTGGTAAAGGCTGGGATTGATCACCACACCGGCGGCAACCAGTACGAAGGTGTAACCGTCGGGGGTCGCGCGTGCGGTGGTTTCATAAGCAATGCCACCATTGGCGCCGGGACGGTTGTCGATGACCACCGTCTGCCCCAGCGCAGTCGTCAGATGCGGCCCGACAAGCCGAGCCAATGTATCTGCCGGACCGCCGGGCGGAACGGCAACCAGCATACGCACGGGACGGTTGGGATAATCCTGCCCCTGCACGGCACCCGCACAGGTCATCCATCCACACAGCACCGCTGCCATCCATGAAATCCGCATCACAGAACCCTCCTCCTCGTTGTTTTTATCAGTATTGCCCGTGCATCCTCAGGTTGCCAGCGCCCGGTTCTGCGGCATTGCCATGAACGACGTCATCGCATGCCAGAATTTGTGACGGTTGATGCTCAGCGTCGCCGCATGCGCCAGATCCGAGACAAAGACGAACTGCTTGTCCTTGCTCGGCAGCTTGGCGAAAAAATCCAGCAGATCTGTTTCGGCGGCAATGCCGTCATACTCACCGCGGATGATGCACACCGGGCAGGCAATTTTCAGCGGATCAATCACCGGCAGGTTGGCACACATGTCGAGATAGGTGCCGTTGGGCACGGTATCTCCCAGTGCCAGTTCCGCATCCGCAAGCGCATCGGCTGCGATCATTTCCGAGGTGCCGGGCTTGTCGCGGGTAAACATGCTGTGAACAAAAGCGCGATCCACCTTGCGCCGCGGATGAGCACGGTATTCCTCAACCTTTTCACGACGTTTAGCCAGCGTTGGCGAACCCTCGCCGGTATACACCAGCGCCGAAACCATCAGGCGTTTGACGCACCCGGGATTCTGCTGCGCATACAGCGCGGCGCGCAGCGCACCGGAAGAACCGCCGTACATGAATACACTGCTTTGGCCGGTTTCACGTTTTACGATCTCCATCGCCGCCGCCAGATCCAGCGCACCCGAGGCGATGCCGGAATGACTGTCAGTGCGGTCGGAACGGCCGTAACCCTCATGATCCACGGTCCACACGTCGTAACCGAGACCGGCAAAATGGTTCATCAGCGAATAGTCATTACGTCCCGGCACATCCAGATCAAAACTCGATCGTCCTGAAGCGGAAGACCCATGAACCAGGAACAGCACCGGCGCATCCTTCTGCAAACCGGCCGCATGTTTGCGGTAGACATACAGTTTGACGTTGCCTTGCTTTGCATCCTGTTTTTGCGCCCAGTATTCCGCGCGTTCGATCTGTGCCATGTTCTGCTCCGTGATATTCAGCGATCGGCGATTATCGCACCGCCGGCAGCACCGGCGCAGTGCAGTCCGAATACTGGTCGCCATGTAAAATCAGCACATTACCGCCTCCGGAGCCGAAGATGACCGCAACCTCCCCGAAAATGATCAGTCTCGGTGAACTGGCTGCCCGCATTCCCGATGGCGCGTCGCTCGGACTGGGCGGCGTGTTTCTGCATCGAGGCCCCTTTGCGCTGGTGCGCGAACTGGTTCGCCAGAAGCGGCAAAAACTCGAAATCATCAAACCGTCGCCCGGTTACGATCTGGATCTGCTATGCCGCGCCGGCGCTGTGGCCAAAGTCCGCGCGGGCATCGTCGCCATGGAAGGCAATTTCGGGTTGGCGCGCTGGTACCGCAAAGCCATCGAGCGCAAAGAAGCGCATCTCGAAGAACACGCCTGAATGACCCTGGTCGCGGGGCTGCGTGCAGCCTCCTTCGGAATTCCCTTCCAGCCGGTGGCCGGCGTACACGGCAGCGAACTGGCGCGCGTCAATCAGTGGCAGACCGTGCGCGACCCCTATGGTTCGGGAACCGATGTCTACGTGATCCCCGCAATCCGGCCGGATATCGCCGTGATTCATGCCGCTGAAGTCGACGAACTGGGCAATGCGCGCATCTACGGCTCGCCGTTCTGGGATCACCCGCTGACCCGCGCAGCAAAACGCGTGCTGGTCACTGCAGAGAAACTGGTGCCGACGGACCGACTGCGCGAGCAGCCTGAACTGACACTGGTACCGGGCTTCATGGTGGAAGCATTTGCGGTAGTGCCCGGCGGCAGCTGGCCCGGCTCGATGCATCCCGATTATGAAATCGACTACCCCGCCGTCGAACGTTATATGGCGGATGAACCCGGCGTTCTGGAACAGCATCTCGCCGAAGCCCCCGACGTTGCTGGCCTTGCGGCAAAAGCCGGCCTCTGAATCCTTTGTCCCGCGCTCCGGTCATCCACAGCTTTGCGCCGGTTGCTGACAGCAAGGCGCGGATCCTGATCCTCGGCAGCATGCCCGGCGTTGAATCACTGCGAGCCGGGCAGTATTACGCGCATCCGCGCAACGCCTTCTGGCGCATCATGGGCGACCTCATCGGCGCGTCTGCGGATTTTCCCTATGCGACGCGCACGCTGAAACTGCGACAGTCGGGCATCGCGCTATGGGATGTACTCGCCGCCTGCGTGCGCCCGGGCAGCCTCGATGCCGCCATCGATGAACGCTCGATCATCGCCAACGATCTGGCGGTCTTCCTCACGCAGCACGCCAATATCCGCCATGTGATTTTCAACGGCGCGACGGCCGAACGTTTGTTTCAACGCCATGTGGCTTTGGCACTGGAATCCGGTACGCTGCAATTGCAGCGCCTGCCGTCAACCAGCCCGGCGCATGCCGCGATGTCATATGCGAATAAACTGCAGGCCTGGCGCAGCATACTGCGAGTCATTAAAAATAATTAAATAAAACATATAGTTATGAATTCCCTCGCTCTACCACTCGCCTTGCTCAGCGCACTCTGTTTCGGCGCCGGCATGATCACTTCACGCATCGGCCTACGCCACCTCGATGCGCGATCGGGCGCCGCCGTCAGCATCCCGACGGCGACGCTGCTGTTTGTGATCGCAACACCTTTCACCGTTGAACTGTCGGCATTCAATCTTGCCGCGGCGTTGATCTTCGCCACCGTCGGACTGTTTTATCCGGCACTGGTGACGTTGCTGACCTTCCGCTCCAACGAAGAACTGGGACCCACCGTCACCAGCGCCATCTCCGGCACCGCGCCGCTGTTCGCAATGCTCGCCGCAGCACTGCTGCTGGGCGAACAGATCCCGCCGCAGGCTGCCATATCCGCGGTGGCCGTCGCCGTCGGCGTCGCCCTGCTGTCGTGGCGGCCCGGCGCAACAAAGCAACACATCGCCGCCGTCAAACTGGTCTGGCCGGTAGCGGGCGCCATCGTACGCGGCATTGCCCAGGCCGGCGCCAAGGCCGGACTGCTGCTTTGGGGCAATCCTTTCGCCGCCAGCGTCATCGGCTATCTGGCGTCTTCCGCTGCGGTAGTTGGCGCCGAGCAGATGCGCCGCGGCGGACGGCGCACGCTGAACAGCAACGGCCTGCTCTGGTTTGCACTGACCGGATTGATCAACGGCGGCGCCATGGTCCTGATGTATGCGGCCCTGGCACGGGCACCGGTGTCTACCGTCGCGCCGGTGATTGCCGCCTATCCGCTGGTCACCGTGCTCGGCAGTGCGATCTTCCTGCGTCACGAAACACTCAACCGCCGCATCATCGCCGGCGCCGTCATCACCGTCACCGCCATAGCATGGCTGGCCACTTACCGCACAAACTGAAACTTCACGACCCTTATACTGAGCCCATGGACTGGACACCGTTTTCCTTCGTCGTCATCAACCTCGCCCGCCAGATCCGCGCCGGCGAAATCACCTTCAGCGGCGTCAACTCGACACTGCCGATGATCGCCTGCCTGCTGGCGAAACGCGCCTATGATTTCGATTTCACTTACATCAATGTTGCCGGCGGCGTCGAACCGCAACCGGTCACCGTACCGCTGTCGAGCAGCGATCCGGCCATCGTTCACGGTTCCGCGGCGATTTTCGCCAACCAGGATTTTTATGATCTTTGTGCGCGCGGCGGACTGGATCTGGTCTATCTCGGCTGCGCCCAGATCGATGCCGAAGGCCGCACCAATGTGTCAGCCATCGGCTCCTGGGAAAACCCGAGGGTGCGGCTGCCTGGCGGCGGTGGTGCGGCCGTGATGTTGCCGACCGCAAAACGCGTCGTGACCTGGCGCACCGACCACAGCACGCGCGCGCTGGTCGACAAACTCGATTTCGTCACCGCCTCCGGCCACATGACCGCACTGGTCACGCCACTGGCCGTCTTCACGCGTGAAACGCAGGAAGGCTCCCGCTTCCGGCTGGAGCACTACCATCCGGCCGCCAACATCGACCACATCACCGCACAAACCGGATTCCGCTTCGAGCACAAACTGGCTAAACCGGCACCCCCGCCGACCCCGCGCGAAATCGCCGCATTGCATGATCTGGACCGCGACGGCAGCTTTGCCGCGACGGTCTAGGTCTAAGCAGCGCGTGATACGATAACAGCCGTTTTTAGCGCATCTTTTACTTCTGCTTTTTACTGCTGATTACCCTCCTGATGCTGCCGTTACAAGGTGTACGCGTTGTCGAGTTCTGCCAGGTGTTGGCCGGACCGTTTGCGGGTTGCCTGCTCGCCGACATGGGCGCCGATGTCATCAAGATCGAGTCGCCTGAAGGCGACCTGATGCGGCAATGGCCGCCGATCCTCGACGGTTACAGCCAGTATTTCGCATCCGTCAACCGCAACAAGCGCTCGGTCGTGCTCGACCTGAAACAGGATGCTGACAAGGCAGCAGCACGCAAGCTCGCGCTGTCCGCCGACATCCTGCTCGAAAATTTCCGCCCCGGCGTGATGGCCAAATTCGGCCTCGACTACGCCTCGCTGTCCAAAGAACATCCGGCGCTGGTGTATTGCTCGGTTTCGGCCTTCGGCCAGACGGGGCCACGCGCCACCGAAGGCGGCTTCGACATGACGGTGCAGGCGATGAGCGGCGTGATGAGCGTCACCGGCGACAAGGACGGTCGCCCCGCGAAATGCGGCATCCCGATCGCCGATTTCTCCGCTGGACTGTATGCCGCCTTCAGCGTGACCGCCGCCCTGCACAAGGCACGCGCCACCAAACAGGGCGATCATCTTGACGTATCGATGCTCGGCAGCATGCTCGGCATCGCCAATCTGCAGACCAGCGAACTGTTCGGTACCGGCCGCGATCCGGTGCGTCTGGGCTCGGCGCATCCGATGAACGCGCCCTACGCCGCATTCTGCTGCCGCGACGGTTACTTCGCGCTCGCCGCCGGCACCAACAAACTATGGGAATCCGCCTGCGAGGCCATCGGCAACACCACACTGCCGCGCGATACGCGTTTTGCGACGCCGACACTACGCGCACAGCACCAGGACGCGCTGCGTGAACTGCTCGAAGCCGAATTCATCAAATATGACGCCACCGATCTGCTGGCGCGCATGAACGCGCGCGGCGTTCCCTGCGCGCCGCTCTACAATTACTCGCAGGTGCTGGCCGACCCGCAGGTCAAGCATATGGAATGGGTGGAAGACATCACCCTGCCCAACGGCACTCCAACCAAAACCGTGGTATCGCCGCAGCGCGTCTCCGGCAAGCGTCTCGGTGTACGCCGCGCACCGCCGGGACTGGGCGCGCATACTGATGAAATACTTTCCGAACTGAAGGCCCGATCATGAAAAACCCCCAGCGTTTCCGCCACTTCGTCGCTGAATTCACCCGCCTGATCGAAAAAAACGGCCATGATGAAAAAATCATGCACGAGTCCGGCGGCAAACTGCTCGGCGATCTGATCGCACACGACGACTGGTTGCCCGATGAAGCCGCGCAGCCACATCCCCAGTATTACCAGCAGTACCTGCTGTACTGCGACCCGCTGGAACGTTTTTCAGTCGTCAGCTTCGTCTGGGGTCCAGGCCAGAAAACGCCGGTGCATGACCACACGGTCTGGGGTCTGGTCGGCATGATGCGCGGCGCGGAAACCGCCCGGCGCTTCGCGCACACCAGCGCCGGCCAGCCGATGCATGCCGGTCCCACGGAAAAGCTGCTGCCGGGCCAGGTCGACCGCGTGTCCCCGACCATCGGCGACATTCATGAAGTCTCCAATGCACTGAGCGACAAGCCCTCGATCAGCATCCACGTTTACGGCGCGAACATCGGCGCGGTCAAACGCCATGTCTTCGACCCCGCAACCGGCGCCGACAAACCTTTTGTCTCCGGCTACTCGAGCCCGCAGATGCCGAACTTCTGGGACCGCTCTGCCGAAGTCCGCGCGAGTATCACCCCGGCAGCATGAAGCCATGAGCGACGAACTGCTGCGCCAGCACGACAACCACGTTACCCGGCTGACGCTGAACCGCGCACAAAAAGCCAATGCGCTGTCCGCGTCACTGGTCGAAGCGCTGCTCGATGCCGTCGAATACGCCGCGACCGACGGCACCCGCCTGCTGATCATCGAAGGCGCAGGACCGCATTTCTGCGCCGGCTTCGATTTCACCGATGTTCAAACACAAAGCGAAGGCGATCTGGTGCTGCGCTTCATCCGCATCGAAACCCTGTTGCAGGCGGTTTACCACGCCCCGTTTGAAACCCTCTCGCTGGCCCATGGCCGCGTCTTCGGCGCCGGCGCTGATCTGGTCGCCAGCTGCAGCCAGCGCATCGCCGCACCCGACACCACGTTCCGCATGCCCGGGCTGCGCTTCGGCGTGGTGCTCGGCACCCGTCGCCTGACTTACCGGATCGGCGCCGATCGCGCACGTGAAATCCTGTCGACCTCGCGCAGCTTCGGCAGTGACGAAGCGCTGGGCTGCGGATTTCTCACCGGGATTGCGCAGCAGGCCGAATGGCCGTCTGTCATTGCCGGCGCACAGACCGCCGCAGAAGCCCTCGTACCAGCTGCCGCCACTGCACTGCGTCGGCGGACGGTGACCGACAGCCGTGCCGAAGACATGATGGAACTGGCACGCTCAGTGAGCACACCGGGCCTGAAAGAACGCATCCGCCGATATCGTGAAACCAGTAAATAGCCAATCAGGAAAACAATGAGCGCACTGCCTGCCACCATGAAAGCTGTCGAAATCTCCGCACCCGGCGGCCCTGAAGTACTGAAACCAGTCGAACGCCCCCTGCCGAACATCAAAGCCCATGAAGTGCTGATCAAGGTCAAAGCCACCGGCATCAACGGCCCCGACATCATGCAACGCAAGGGGCTTTATCCTGCACCTGCCGGAGCCTCCGATCTGCCCGGACTGGAGGTTTCGGGAGAAATCGTCGCCAAGGGTGCCTCGGTCACCCGCTGGTCTGCAGGTGATCTGGTTGTCGCACTGACCAACGGCGGCGGTTACGCCGAATATGTCGCCGTGGATGCCGAACACTGCATGTCGGTGCCCAAGGGCATCAGTCTGCTGGATGCCGCGGGACTGCCCGAAACCTTTTTCACGGTGTGGAGCAATGTCTTCATCGGCGCCGGACTCAAGGCCGGCGAAACCTTCCTGGTCCATGGCGGCGCCGGCGGCATCGGCACCACCTGCATCCAGCTCGGCAAGGCCTTCGGCGCCAAAGTCATCGCCACCGACAGCCCGGCCGATCGCTGCCGGATCTGCAGCGACCTCGGTGCGGATCGTGTCGTCGATTACCGGGCTGAAGATTTTGTCGAAGCCGTACGCAGCGAAGGCGGCGCCAATGTGATCCTCGACATCGTCGGCGGCGCCAACATCGAGAAAAACTTCAAGGCTGCCAGCCACGACGCGCGCATCATCCAGCTCGCATTTGCCGCCGGCTCCAAAGTGGAAATCAACCTGATGCCGGTAATGCTGAAACGGCTGACCTACACCGGCTCGACGCTGCGCACCCGTCCCGATGCCTACAAGGCGCGTATCGCGCGTGAACTGGAAGCGCAGGTATGGCCGAAGATTGCTGAGGGCAGTATCCGCGTGGTGACTTACAAGGCACTGCCGCTGGCCGAGGCGGCGCAAGCCCACGCACTGATGGAATCAAGCGGGCACACCGGTAAGATCCTGCTACAGGTGTACTGAGTCAGGCATGATCACTTGCATCATGTGGCCGCGGGGATGAAACGGCATCGCGCGCAATTTCACTGGCCATGTCTGTGTATTTGACGTATCAGGTATAGTAAGAACAGTTTTTCAGGCGCGCGCAACGCCGGCTGAAGGCCTGCACGCATTGCGGCAGATACCGGCGGCGGCGCATAACCGCCCCTGCCACCCCAATAAACCGTCCAATCAATCACGGTGTTAATGTCATGCACCCGCAAACGGTCTACGCCAAAACCTCCAAAGGGGTTCTTGAGATCAAGAACAAAACGGTCAAGCTGGATCGTGACAGTGGCAACGTCCTTCATTCGGTCGATGGCAAATCAACAGTGGCCGAACTTGCAGCCAAGAGCAAACTGGACGGGAAGGCCGTTGAAGGCATCCTCAACGAACTGACCAAATCGGGGTTCGTCAAAATCTTCTCGACGCCGGCCGAACGTCCCGCAGCAGCCAAACCAGCCGGCAACACTACGCCGGCGCACCCGGCCGAAGATGAGGAAATGGATCTTGATTTCACTTCCCCCGAAGCCATCGCCAAAATCAATGCCGAAGCCGAATCGCGCAAGCTGAAGGAAGAAGAAGCCAAAGTCCGCGCTCAGGCCGCAGCCAAAGCGGCACTTGAAGCCAAAGCGCGGCAGCAGGTTGAAGCACAGGCGCGCGCTGCCGCAGAAGCCCGTGCAAAAGCGGAAGCGGAAGCCAAGGCCAAGGCGGATATGGCTGCCAAAGAAGCCGCCGCCGCACGCACCAAGGCTGAACTGGAAGCCAAAGCCGCTGCCGGCAAACAAGCCAAGGCAGCTGCAGACGCGCGTGTAAAGGCCGCTCAGGAAGCCAGCGTCAAAGCCGAAGCTGAATCCAAAGCCCGTGCGCTGGCCGAAGCCCGCGCCAAAGCCGAAGCGGTCGCCAAAGCGACTGCGGAAGCCAAGGCCAAAACCGAAGCTGAAGCGCAGGAAAAAGCAGAGAACGAAGCCAATGCCCACGCGGCGGCTGAAACCAAAGCCAGGGAAGCCCTTGAAGCGCAGATGAAAGCCATGGGTGAAGCCCTTGCCCGCGCTCAAGACGCCGCCAAGCGCGAAGCCGAAGCCCGCATCAATATGGAAGCGGAGATCAAATCCCGCCTTGAATCCGAACGCAAGGCTGTCATCGAGGCCGAAGCACGCGCCAAAGCGGCTGAAGCGGCCATCGCTGAAGCACGACAGATGGCCGAAGAAGCGGCGCGCGCGAAGGCCGCTGCCGAAGCCCGCGTGGCCAACAAGGTCGCCGATCCCGAAGCCGTCGCCAAAGCAGAGGCGGCAATGAAAGCCCTCAATGAAGCGAAGGCACGGGCGCGCGCTGAAGCCGAAGCGCGGATTGCTGCCGAGGCCCGGGCCAAATCAGAAGCCGAAGCAAGGCGGCGTGAGGAAGAGCAGCGGAAGATCGCCGATGAGGCAACCAGCAAGGCGCGCGCCGAAGCCGACGCCCGCTCGAAAGCCGAGTTGAAGGCCTTGCAGGACCAGGCGCGCCAGGCCAGCAAGGAAGCCGAAAGCCGTGCCGAACATGAACGCCTCGCCCGCGAGGAAATGGAAGGCAAGATTGCTGCTGAACGCCGCGCCCGCGAAGAAGCCGAAGCCAAAGTCATGGCAGAGCGCGAACTGCGCGAAGAAGCCATCCGCAAGGTCAAGGTTGAAGCCGAAGCCAAGGCACGTGCGGAAGTCGATGCCGCCATTGAAGGGGAACGAAAAAAACGGATAGAGGCCGAAACCAAAGCCGCGGCCGAAATTGCGGCACGCTCGGTTGCAGAACGCAAAGCCCGTGAAGAAGCCGAGCGTCAGCTCGAAATCGCACAGCGCGCGCGCGAGGATGCCGAGCGTCTGGCGCGCGAAGCAGGCAACAGCGAAAGCGCACAGGCACGCCAGGCCCGTGAGGACGCCGAGGTGCGCGCGAAAATGGCCGAAGCCGCCGTCGCCAAGGCACAGGCACAGGCTGAAACCGAACGTCAGGCCCGCGCCCAGGCCGAGGAACGTGCAAAAACCGAAGCAGTTGCGCGCGTGATGCGCGAAAACGAGCTGCGCGAAAGCGCCGAGAAAAATGTCAAGGCGCTGGTTGAAGAGGAACTGCGCGCCCGCGCCAAGGCGGAAATCGAAGCCGATGCGAAATACCGCGCGCAAGCTGAGGAACGCGCCAAGGCCGCGGCGGCAGACCGCAAGCTGCGCATGGAATCCGAGGCCCGCGATGCAGCCTCCTCCTTCCGCACCGACACCAAAAACAAAAACAAGGGGGGTCTCGCTGCGGCCATTCTGTTCGTGCTGCTGGCCTGCGGCCTGGGTGTGCTGCAGCTGATGCCGATGGTGGGATACATCCCCGTTGTACAGCAACTGATGTCCCAGCGCTTAAACCAGCCTGTACACATTTCCAACATGCGTTACACGGTTTACCCGAAACAGGTTCTGCAGCTGGAAAAAGTCAGCATCGGCGGCTTGCAGCAGATCAAGGCCGACATGGTAACCATCCCGATGATGCCGTGGACGCTGCTCTCGGGCGGCACGGAGTTCGATTCGATCACCGCCAATGCCGTGGTGCTGGAGCCCTCGGCCATCGACCTGTTGCCGGCGATGACTAAAGCCGGCGGCGGCAACACCGTAAAGCTGCGCGAACTACGCATTACAGGCGTCAAAGTCGGTGGCGCCGCCTTTGATGTGCCGATGTTCGACGCCCAGATTTCATTCGCAGCAGACGGTGCCGTGCAGAAATTCCGCCTCAATGACGGCAAAATCACCGTCAACGCCACACCCAAGGACGGCGGACTGGCGTTGAGCATCGAAGCCCGCGAATGGCAGCCGCCCTTCGGCCCGGCACTGCAATTCACCGATCTGGCGATCAGCGCCCAGCTCAGCCGCCAGCAGGCCACGCTAAGCAGCATTGAAGGCCGCCTCGCCGGCGGCCGCCTGAAAGGCGCAGCCAAGGCAACCTGGGGCAACGATATCCGTGTTGAAGGCGAATTCAATCTTGAAAACGGCAAACTGCAGCAGCTGCTGACCGCCTACACGCGCGACTTTTCTGCCACTGGCAATCTGACCACCAACGGTAGCTATACCCTGCAGGGTAAATCGCTGAAAACGCTGTTTGAAACCAGCGCTGCCGAAGCCAGCTTCACCGTCGAAACCGGCGAACTGATCAACGTCGACGTCGTGCGCGCCATCCAGTCGCCCGCAACCGGGGGCACCCGCGGCGGCAAAACCAAGTTCGACAGCCTGACCGGATCTGTCAGCATCAACAGCGGGCGATACACCTACAAGCATTTGCAGATGACTTCGGGCCCGCTTAACGCCAATGGTTCCATCAACGTAGGCGGCGACGGCTCCATCGCCGGACGGCTGAATGCAGAACTGGGCTCCAAAGGTCTGGTCGTCGCGCGCGGCAGTCTCGGCATTACCGGCAGCATCCGCGACCCCCTGCTGCGGCCCTGACTGCACGCCATACAAACAAAAGCCCGCGTCTTTCGACGCGGGCTTTTTTATTGCTGATGCGGCAGATCAGCGTGCGTTGCGCAGCGCTTCAATGCGCTCATCGAGCGGCGGATGCGACATGAACAGCTTCATCATCGCGCCACCGCCGGAGATGCCGAAAGCCGAGATCGACGACGGCAGCGCCGTCTGCTCGTGGTTGACCTTGAGACGTTCCAGCGCGGCAATCATCTTCTCCCGACCCGCCAGAGAAGCGCCGCCAGCATCGGCGCGGAATTCGCGCTGTCGGCTGAACCACGCCACGACCATGCTGGCCAGCACGCCCAGCACCACTTCGGCGACCATCGTGGCAACAAAAAATCCCATGCCTTCACCCTTTTCGTTCTTCAACAGAACACGGTCTACGATATAGCCGATCACGCGGGAGATGAAGATGACGAAGGTGTTTACCACACCCTGGATCAGCGTCAGCGTCACCATGTCGCCGTTGGCGATATGGCTGACTTCATGGCCGAGCACGGCTTCCGCTTCGTCCTGCGACATGTTGTTGAGCAGGCCGGTGCTGACCGCGACCAGCGCGTCGTTGCGGTTCCAGCCCGTGGCAAACGCGTTGACGTCCGGCGCATCGTAAATCGCCACTTCCGGCATACCGATACCGGCTCGTTCGGCCTGACGGCGCACGGTATCAACCAGCCAGCGTTCGGTCATATTGGCGGGAACCTCAATAACATGGGCGCCGGTCGAGCGTTTGGCCATCCATTTTGATATGAAAAGCGAAATGAATGCTCCGCCGAAACCGAACATCATGGCGAACACAAGCAAGCCCTGCAGATTCAGACCGGTTTCATTGGTCAGCGCGCGATCAATACCCAGCAACTGCATGGTCACGCTGAGCACCGCGAGAATCGCGAAGTTGGTGACGATCAGCAGAAAAACGCGTTTCATAGATTTATCGAATCCCCGTAAGGTTGGACACCGATGTTAGATGATGGCGGAAGGCGCAAGTTCAAGTCCCGCCAAACCGCCACAGTAAAAACATAAGTCATTGATTATTAAATAATTTTTAAAGACGCTGCCGTTCACGGGCGGCAGTGACCGCCGTGATATTACCTCAAGCGCCATTGCCGACCTGCAGCCAGAAGGTTACCGGGCCGTCGTTGGTCAGCGTGACCTTCATGTCGGCGCCGAATCGGCCATGCCCGACCGGCGCGTGCGCAGCCAGCGCCCGCTGCAACAGGTAATCAAACAGCATCCGCCCCTGCTCCGGTGGCGCCGCACTGGAGAAACTCGGCCGTAAACCTTTGCGGGTATCCGCAGCCAGCGTGAACTGCGGCACCAGCAACACGCCGCCGCCGACATCACGCACCGACAGATTCATCTTGCCGCCGTCATCGCTGAACACGCGGTAATTGAGCAGCCGCTCCAGCAAGCGGTCGGCGACGGATTCATTGTCACCGGACTCGACGCCCACCAACACCAGCAAGCCGCGTTCAATCGCACCCACCGTCTCGCCATCAACAACAACGCCGGCGGCACTCACCCGCTGCAGCAAGGCAATCATTCTGTTTTGCTTCCTGTTTTTCTCACTGCATTGGACACAGCCCGTCGAGAACTGCGACCCGGCCGGAAATAACCGGTGTCGTCGTAATATTCGGCGCGCACATTGTCGCCGTACCAGCCCGGCACGCCCAGCACCGGCACCGGCGCCAGCTGGCGTGTCGTCTGCAGCGCTTGCGGATCAGCCAGCAGACCGGCAAGTTGCATATCCAACCGGCTCAGCAGTTCCGTCATCGGCAAAGCCAGCGTATCCGCTTCAACCTCCAGCAGCAGCGCATGCCCGGTCATCCCGCGATATGGCGACAGCATCTTTTCGCACAGCGCATGGCCGAAAGGCAAAAAGCACATGCCAGCCATCACCGCATCCCTGCGCTCCCAGAACAGCAGCTTCCAGCGGAAATCGCGGATCAGCTGCAGCAACTCCGGCTGCGCGGACAACACCACCAATCCGCTTTCATCAAACAGCGTCAGCGCATCGCGCACCGCGCCGCGACCGGCGCCGGCATCCGCGGTCCAGGCCGCATGATGCCGGGCATTCAGTGCCGCCTTGGCCTTGGGAAAGGCGAGCCACACCAGCACATTGAACAGGTCATGCCAATTGCGCTCACGGCATTCCAGTTCAGCGCTTTCATAAACACGGAGCTCATACGGCGCTTTGCCGCCGGCGGGCACCAGCCGCAGCGGACGGCCCGAAGCCACACTGACGCCAGCCTCATCGAGCAAACCCTGCAGCATGGCGAGGTCGGGCCAGTCTTCACCGTTGATCCCGGCTGCCGCCTCCCGCAGAAACAGCATTGGTGAATGGGCAGCAGCAAAAGTGGAATTCCATTGATCCATATCATGAGTGTACCGCGGCTCGGTGCTGCTCGACCCTTCACGCATTACAGTAAAATCGGTAATCGCCTGGAAAATGCTGCAGCCAGTCTCCAATTAGGAAACCCGCGCAGGATTTGATGTTCTCAACACCGGGTAAATCGGGGTTTCTAGGCAGCAAAACCCGCAAGGCACCGATTTCCATCCGGCTGTTCCGAAAAGATTTAATGAAAAATGACCGCAAAAACCGTATATCGCACCACCACCAAGGGCACCGCAGAAGTCGCTGCGAAACCCGGCGCACTGAAACCCGGCATGAAAGGCCTGCTGGCTGCCGTCGGCGTGAAAGCCTCCGCAGAAAGCCTGCGCATCAAATTTCCCAAAGCCGGCGATATTGAAGCCGCGCTTACCCAGCTTGCACGTGACGGTTATGTCGAGCCGCTGCCGGCCGAGCCCGTCGCTGCCAAACCCAAACCGGCCGCAGTCGCCGGATCCCTGGAAAACCTGTTCAATGAAAAACCCAAGGAACCGACGATCCATCAGCTGAAAATGGCCGAAGGTACGATCTCCGGCGCGCGCCGTCTGAAAGCGGGTTACCAGATCAGCATCGTCAACCGCCCGGGACGGCCGCTGGTGCCGCGCGGCGGCTCCGGCCAGAAACATGTTGTGCTGGTCATCGACGGTCATGAAGCCGAAGCGCTGGAAACCGCGCGCGGCATGATGCTCGGTGGTTTTGACGTACGTGGCGCCGGCACCAAGGTCGAAATCGTCGCTGCGCTGGGCAAACAACCGCTGCCAGACCTGATCATCATGGATGTCGATCTGCCCGACGCCGTTGGTCTTGATCTGCTCGGCAAGTTCCGCGAACACGACGAACTGAAGGAAACGCCGATCATCGTCGTCACTGCACGCGCCGAACGCGACGACATCGTCGCCGCGCTGGCCTATGGCGCCACCGGTTATCTGAACAAACCGATCAAGGCGGATGCCCTGCTCCGCCACGTCAAGGACGCGCTGGGCATTCCCTGACCGGAAGCACCGCGCTCAGCTGCCGAGCAGCTGCTTGATTTGCGGCAGCATCAACTCCGTCGCCAGCCGGCCTTCTTCGATGGATTCCGCCGCCCGGTGGTAATCCAGTGAGCCCACATCACCCAGTCGCGGCATCACTAGCGCATCCGCCGGTTCGCCGGCGAGACGGCTGCGGGTAATCCGCACCTGCATGATGTTGATGCTTTCCGTCAGCACCTCGATCATGTTCGGCTCACGGTTTTTTTCGGCACTGCGCACATGCCGCCCGGCGAGACTGGAGCCCAGATCAACCGCGATGACAAAATCCGCGCCCATCGCCCGGCACAGCGACACCGGCACCGGATTGACCAGCGCACCGTCGACCAGCAGCCGGCCGTCGCGTTCGCAGGGCGTGAATAATCCCGGCAGCGCGATCGAAGCGCGAACCACATCCACCGCACGGCCTTCACGCAGCCAGATTTCACGGCCATTGCGCAAATCCGTTGCTACAGCAGCAAAGGGCAGCGCCATTTCTTCCACCGTGGTTTCCAGCAGATTGTCGTGCAGATAACTGATCAGCTTAGCGCCCTTGAGGAATCCGCCATTGAAGCTGATGTCAAAAAACCCCAGCACCTTGCGCCAGGTCAGGCTCAACACCCACTCCTCCAGCGCATCCAGCCCGCCGTTGGCGTAAACCGCGCCGACCAGCGCGCCAATCGATGCGCCGCAGACGATCTGCGGCCGGATACCCGCCTGCTCCAGCGCACGCAACACGCCGATATGCGCCCAGCCGCGCGCCGAGCCAGCGCCGAACACGATGCCAATTTTCAGATCACTTTTCATGTGAAAAATATATCAATAAAAACAAATAGATACCAACGTCATACATTCGGGGCCGCGATCACCCCAGCCAGCGCAACGGCGGCTCATCCAGCGCCGCTGCCTGCTCGCGCAGCGACAGGATGTGATCCTGCCAGTAACGCTGGGTGTTGAAAAACGGAAAACTCGCCGGGAAGGCTGGATCATCCCAGCGCCGCGCCAACCAGCCGGCGTAATGCACCATGCGCAACGTGCGCAAGGCTTCGACCAGCATCAATTCGTTGACATCGAACTCGCGGAATTCGCAATAGCCGGCAAGCAATGGCATCAGTTGCGTCTGCTGCGACTTGCGGTCGCCCGACAGACACATCCACAGATCCTGCACTGCCGGACCCATGCGCGCATCATCAAGGTCGACAAAATGCGGCCCCTCGTCGGTCCACAGCACATTGCCGGCATGGCAGTCGCCGTGCAACCGGATCTGCCGCAACGCACCGGCATCGGCCCAGCGCCGCTCGATGCGTTCGACCACATCCTCGGCGACGCTGGCATAAGTGTCGTACAGATCATCCGGCACAAATTCGCTGTCGAGCACAAACTGCACCGGCTCGTAGGCAAAGGATTCAATGTCCAGCGTCGGACGGTGTTCAAACGGTCGGGTCTGCCCCACTGCATGAATGCGCGCAATAAAGCGCCCCATCCACTGCAGCGTCTCGGGATCATCAAATTCTGGCGTACGCCCGCCGCGACGCGGCGTCAGCGCGAACTCAAAACCGCCGTGATCATGGAGCGTGCGGCCGTTGAAGGCCAGCGGCGCCACCACCGGCAGCTCGCGCGCAGCGAGTTCAGTGGCGAAATCCTGCTCTTCCTGGATCGCTTCAGTTGTCCAGCGCTGCGGCCGGTAGAACTTGGCGACCACCGACACGCCATCCTCCAGCCACACCTGGTAAACGCGGTTTTCATAACTGTTCAGCGCCTGCAAGCGGCCGTCACAGCGCAGGCCGCAGCAGGATTCGATGGCGTCGAGGATGGCTTCGGGATTCAGTGCGGCATAGGGTTTCATGGCGCGCACTGTAGCAGCTTGATAACAAATCGCCTTTTGAACCGGCGATTCAATGCCGGATCGGCAACAGACTTTCGAGCATACGCCCTGCGACAAACACCGACCCGCCCGGCAAACGCTCCGGCAGCACCTGCGGCAGCACCGTCACCGACGGCACACGGCATTCAGCCAGCACCGTCTGGAACAGCTGCGAGACTTCAGCCGCGTCATCCTGCGGCTGCAGCGGCCAGGCAAAACCTTCAAACAGTGAATCATCAAACGGCGTGCTCAGGCTCAGCCGCAGTTCGCCGGCGCCGCTGTCGAGTTTGTGTGCCGACAGCACGGCTTCGGGATCACCAACGGCCATGCGAAATTTGCGCAGCGTGTTTCCGAGGAACAGGCTCAGCGCGGCTTCCAGCTGGGCGCGGCGACCGGCGTGTGCTGCCGTGAGTAAAGGCTGCGGCGGACGCGGCATCGGCAGTATTTCGAGACCGGACTGCGCAAGCTGACGTGCGAGCTCTTTGGTCATCGCCATACCCCAGGTGCCGATATTGGACGCCGACTCAAGGAAGGACGGCAGATGCTGCGGCGTGATGCCGGCGCCGGTAATGAACCGCAGATGCACCTGTTCGCGGCTGCCGGCGACCGGGATCGGTTCCGGCTGCAGCCCATCGAGCGGCACACGCTGTGCGGGATCACCGGCGGCGCGCCACAGCGCCGAGGGCGACAGTGCATCCAGCGCTTCGGTGCCGACCAGCGCATTGCCGAGACCGAAGTTGCGGGTGACGCCCACCGCGCCATGTTGCTCCAGCAAACTGCGCAGCAAATGCACTTCGGGCAGCGCGCCCTGCACCGTGCAGGGCTTGCGTGCGCCGGCAATGATCACCAGCGGAATGGCGAAAAAGCGAAGGCCGATGCCTTCACCCTGCGCATCCAGCGCCGCTGCGAGCAGGCGCGCGACGCGCTGCGCACGGGCTGGCGGTTGCACGGCCAGTGCGTTGCGGATACCGGCATCATCACCCGTCTCCAGCGCCTGCTGCAGCGCCGTACGCAGCGCGGCATCATCAACCTGTTGTGCTGCCTCAATCAGCGGGTCATTTCCGGCTGAGAAACCCTCTCTCGGGTCCGGCAGTGTTTCGGTATTGCTCAATCGACTTTTGCTCCCGAGGCTTTGACGGCCTTGCCCCATTTATCCAGTTCGCTGCGGATGTAGGCGGTGAACTGCGCCGGCGTATCGCCAACGAATTCGGCACCTTCCGCAACCATGCGGTCGCGCAGGTCCGGGGCCTGCAGTGCCTTGACCGATTCCGCGTGCAGTTTCGTAATGATCGGCTGCGGCGTGCCGGTCGGCACCGCCATGCCGAACCATGAACCGGTTTCGTACCCTTTCAGACCCTGCTCGTCCAACGTCGCAATGTCTTTTGCGGCATCCACGCGCTTGAGGCTGGTCACTCCCAGCGCACGCAAGCGGTTGGACCGCGCATGCGGCAGCGTCGACACCATCGCACCGAAGTAGACTTCAATATGCCCGGCAATGATGTCGGAGATTGCCGGTGTAGCGCCCTTGTATGGCACATGAACCATCTTCACGCCCGCCATGGTTTTGAAGATTTCACCGGCGAGGTGATGCGGACTACCGATGCCTGTGGAACCATGGCGCAGGGCATTCGGATTGGCCTTGGCAATTGCGATCAACTCCTTGGCGTTTTTCGCAGGCAAAGAAGGATGCACAACGACAATGCCCGGTACCCGTGCGAAATTGGTGACGTAGGCAAAATCTTTCAGCATGTCGTAGCCGAGTTTCGGATACAGCGTCGGGTTGATGGCGTTGGCGACAGTCGGCATGAACAGCGTGTAGCCGTCTGCCGGCGCCCGCGCGCCGAGTTCGGTACCGATATTGGTGCCCGCACCGGGGCGGTTATCGACAATGACCTGCTGCCCCCAGGCCGCAGCGAGTTTCTGGCCGACCGCGCGCGCCAGCATGTCGGAGGTGCCGCCGGGCGTGTAACCGACGATGTAACGGATCGTGCGGTTGGGATAGTTCGCCGCAGCATCCTGCGCCTGCGCTGCGGCTGCCGACGCCACCAGCAGCGCCGCCGCAGCGATATTTACCAAATATTTGTTTTTTAATGATTTTATATACATTTTATCCTCCAGGTTGTAACCGTCGGCGATGAACGGCGGAAATCAATCCACACGCGCACCCGACTCCTTCACGACACGCCCCCACTTCGCATAATCGGCGCGAACCACGCGCTCGAATTCTTCAGCGCTGCCACCCACCGCATCAGCACCTTGCGCCTGCAGCATCTTGACCAGTTCCGGCGCATGCAGCGCTTCGTTCAACACCGCATTGATCCGATTGGTCAGCGCCTTCGGTGTTCCGGCCGGCGCAAAAATGCCGAACCAGTTGATCACTTCATAACCTTTCACCGTCTCCGCAATCGCCGGAATCGTCGGGAAAGCCGGCGAGCGTTTCGGGCCAGTGACACCGAGGCCGCGCAACTTGCCAGCGCGCACATGCGGCGCCAGCGGCACGGCACTGGCAATGGTGATCCCGATCTGCCCGGCGAGCATGTCGGTGATCAGCGGACCGGTGCCTTTGTACGGGATATGGCCCATGCGGATATCGGCCATCGACCGGAATAGTTCCACCGCAAGATGGCTTGATGAACCGTTGCCTGCCGATCCGTAGTTGAGCTTGCCGGGATTCGCCTTGGCATAGGTGATCAGATCCTTCACCGACTGCACCGGCAAAACATTGCTCGACGCCATCATCAACGGCACCGCGACAAACTGTACCACCGGCGCGAAATCCTTCAGCGCGTCATAGGACACTTTTTTGTAGAGATGCGGATTGATCACATGCGGGATCGATGAAAACAGCAGCGTGTAGCCGTCGGAATTGGCGCGCGCGGTTGTTTCCGTCGCGATCAGCCCGCCGGCGCCGCCGCGATTGTCCACCACCACCTGCTGGCCGAGGCGCTCCGAGAGTTGCTGTGCGGAAACGCGCGCGAGAATGTCAGCTGCACCGCCCGGCGGAAAGCCGACGATCAGCCGCACCGGCCGGTCGGGATAAGTGGCGGCGGCAATTACGGTTGCAGGCAACAGCAGCGCAGCAAGCGCGCACAGTTTTGCGTAACGTTTGATCACGGGCATTCTCCAGTTCAGCCGGTCAACTCCGGAACTGCTTCCGCAGCAGCATTCGTGCCATTGCCTACCAGCCGAGCACGTAAGCCGGACGCCGCGGATCAGCACCGCCGTGCAGCACACCCTGCTTGAAATCGTTCACGATGGTGCACACCGAACCGGCCAGCCAGGTCATGTCGTCCCACCAGTAGATCTTGTGCCCCATCGCCGCCAGCGCATCACCGGTGTTCTTGTCGATGCGCGATTCCAGATACAAACGGCCCGGGAAGTAAGCGTGAGGCTCGAAGGACCCGGGATAGCTGTAGCTGGCGAAGCGCGGCGCTTCGACCGCGTCCTGCACGGCCATGCCGAAGACATTGATGTTGAGGAAGACCTGGATCATCGCCTGGATCTGCACATCACCACCGGGCGTACCGAAAGGCATATAGGCATGGCCGTTTTTCAGCGCCAGCGCCGGATTCGGTGTCAGCCGCGGGCGCTTGCCCGGCGCCACCGAAGACGGATGCGAAGGATCGGCCCAGGACTGCGTGCCGCGGCCCGAGCACAGAATGCCTACACCGGGGATGATCGGCGTTTTGTCGGAACCGTCGGAAGGCGTTGCCGAGAACGCATTGCCGTGGCGATCGATCACGCACAGATAGGAGGTGTCGCCGGGACCAGGCGCTTCATCCTTCTGAGGCACCGGCATGCAGATATTCTTCAGCGCGGACAGCGTTTTCGGATCGCCCGCAGGCGGCATTTCCGGCCAGGCCTTGTCGGGGCTGATCATCGAGCGGCGCCATGCCGAATATTTTTCAGACAGCAGGCCTTTGAGCGGCACATCGACAAACTTGGGATCGCCGAAATGATGGTGACGGTCGGCGAACGCGAGGTTCAGCGCTTCGGTGACGACGTGGATGTATTGCGGCGTGTTGTGGCCCATCGCCTTCAGGTCGTAACCCTTGAGGATATTCAGCGCCATCGGCAGCGCCGGCCCCTGCGACCACGGTCCGCAGGCATGTAACTCGATGTTGCCGAATTTCGACTGTACCGTCGGCTCAAAATTGACCTTGAATTTCGCAAAGTCATCGTATTGCATCAGGCCGCCCTGCTGGCCGATCCATTTGGTGACGTCACGGGCAATATCACCTTTGTAGAAGGCATCACGTGCCGCCAGCAGACCGGCCTTGCGACCCTTGCGTTTGCCGCGCCGCTCTTCATCGACCATATACTGCAGCGTGCGCCCGAGATCGGACTGCACAAACACCTTGCCAGGCACCGGCGCCTTGCCGCCCGGCAAATACACTTTTTTGCTCGACGGCCAGCGCGAATAATTGTCGACGTTGCTGCCGATGAATTCGGCCATCAGCGGATACATCGGGAAGCCTTCACTGGCAAAACGGATGGCCGCACTCGCCACCTCGCCGAAACTCATCGTACCGAAACGCGACAGCGCGGTAATCCATGCATCCGGCGCCGCCGGCACCACGCAACGCTCGATGCCCGGCGGAATCTTGCCGCCGTGTTTTTTCATGAAGTAATCGGGGGTAATCGATTGCGGCCAGACGCCGAGGCCGTCTATGGAATGCACCTTGCGGTCTTTTGCCGTAAAAATGATCTGTGGTGCAACGCCGCCAATATTGACCTTTTCGGTCTGCAACACGCCGATGGCCAGCCCTGCCGCGACGCCGGCGTCGATGGCATTGCCTCCCGCCTCGAGGATTTCAAAGGCCGCGTGGGCGGCCAGGTAATGGCCTGCGGCAACAACGTGCCGGGTGCCCATGATGGTCATGCGTTTGGCGCTCATTTATCGATCTCCGGATTTGCCGCGGTCCTGCGGCTGCAATCCTTGGATTCTACTCCGCGGCGCCCTTCCGACCCGGTGAATTGCCACGAATTGGACCTTGCGCAAACGGCTGCACGACCGCCACAGGTCTTGGTAAACTGGCCACACATCAACTGACCGTCTTTGGCCCGCCGGGCAAGCAGCAGAACCGAGGAGAAACTGATGAAATCAAACCGATTGCGGATCGCTGCAGCCATCGCCCTGATTGCCGCAAACTGCACGGCATTCGCCCAGAACTACCCCGCACGCACTATCCGCATGGTGATTCCCTTTGCCGCCGGCGGCAACACCGACATTATCGGCCGCATCTTTATCCCGAAAATGGCTGAAATCATCGGTCAACAGATCATCATCGACAACCGCGGCGGCGCCGGCAGCATCATCGGCACCGAGGCAGTCATGCGCGCCGCCCCTGACGGTTACACCCTGCTGCTGGCATCGGCCGCACACACCATCAATCCGGCGATGGTCAAAAAACTGCCCTACGACTCGATCAAGGACTTCACGCCGCTGGGCGTTGTCGCCGATGTGCCCACGGCCTTTGTGCTTCACCCGTCGCTGCCACCGAAAACCGTCAAGGAATTCGTCGCGCTTGCCAAATCACGGCCCAATGACATCTTCTACTCAACCGCGGGCATCGGCACCGTCGGCCACCTCGCAGCAGAACTGCTGATCTCGACCACCGGCATCAAGCTCACGGCTGTCCACTACAAAGGCACCGGCCCGTCGATGGTCGACCTCGTCGGTGGCCATATTCAGATGCAGTTCCCGAGCATGCCGGCTGCTGTGCCCTACGTCACCTCCAACCGCATGCGGATGATCGCGCAGACCGGCGAAAAACGTTCACCGGCCGCACCCACGGTGCCGACCATGCTGGAACAGGGCTATAAGGATTTCATCGTCTCCAGCGGCTTTGCGATGTTCGGCCCCGCAAATCTGCCGAAACCGATCGCCGACCGCGTCAATGCCGCCATGGCGCAGGCGCTGAAGGATCCCAAGGTCAATAAGACGCTGTTGGAACAGGGCGCCGAACCGACCGGTACCTCGCCCGAAGCGCATGACAAATTCAACCGCGCCGAAATCCAGAAATGGGTCAAGGTCGTACGCGATGCACGCATCGAAATGCAGTAAGACTGCCGCAGCACAGCACGTAGGTTAGAATTCGGGGCTTAGCGCCCCGTTTCTTTTTCCCGAATCCATCATGACCACACTTGACTTCCAGTTCCCCTATACCTCGCAGCGCATGCCCGTACTGGCACGCAATGCTGTAGCCACGTCACAACCGCTCGCCGCACAAGCCGGCCTGCGCATGTTGCTCAAGGGCGGCAACGCCGTTGACGCGATCCTCGCCACGGCGATTTCACTGACCGTACTGGAACCGACCAGCAACGGTATCGGCAGCGATGCCTTCTGCATCCTCTGGGACGGCAAGAAGCTGCACGGACTGAATGCTTCCGGCCGTTCACCGGCCGGCTGGACCTCGGACCGTTTCAAAGGTGCGCAGTCGATGCCGCAACGCGGCTGGGATTCGGTAACCGTTCCGGGCTGCGTGGCGGCCTGGGCGGAAATGTCGCAAAAGTTCGGCAAGCTGCCTTTTGCCGACCTTTTCGAACCGGCGATCAAATACGCCAGCGATGGTTATATGGTCACGCCGACCATCGCCCGCCTGTGGGCCAACCAGGTGCCCGAACTGAAAAACCAGCCAGGTTTTGCCGAAGCTTTCATGCCGCGTGGTCGCGCGCCGCTGCCCGGCGAGAAATTCTCCTTCCCGGCGCAGGCCAAAACCCTCGCCCGTATTGCTGAAACCCAAGGTGAAGCGTTCTACAAAGGCGATATCGCCGAAAAAATCGTCGCCTGGTCGAAACAGCACGGCGGCGCGATGACAATGGACGATCTCACCAGCCACACGCTGGACTGGGTCGAGCCCATCGGCATTGATTACCGCGGCTACACGTTGCACGAGATTCCGCCAAACGGCCAAGGCATTGCCGCGCTGATCGCGCTGGGCATCCTTGAAAACTTCGACGTCGCCAAACTGCCGGTCGACTCCCCGGACAGCATGCATCTGCAGATCGAAGCGATGAAGCTGGCCTTTGCGGACATCAATGAATATGTCTCCGATTTATCGACAATGCGCATCAAGCCTGCCGAAATGCTCGACAAGGCTTACCTGAAAAAACGCGCGCAGCTGATCGACATGAAAAAAGCGCAGGCACCGGCTTTCGGCAACCCGTCCAAGGGCGGCACGGTCTACCTGACCGCCGCCGACGAGTCCGGCATGATGGTGTCGTACATCCAGTCGAACTTTGCCGGCTTCGGTTCCGGCGTTGTCGTCCCCGGCACAGGCATCAGCCTGCAGAACCGTGGTTACGGATTCAGCCTGAAGCCGGAACACGCCAACGTCGTCGCACCACGCAAGCGCCCCTTCCACACCATCATCCCTGGCTTCCTGACCAAAAACGGCAAACCGCTGATGAGCTTCGGTGTCATGGGCGGCTCGATGCAGGCGCAGGGCCATATGCAGGTAGTATCGCGCATGGTTGATTACGCACAGAATCCGCAGGCCGCCGCTGACGCGCCGCGCTGGCGCATCGACACCGGCCTCAAGGTCGGCATCGAGCACGGCGTAGCGGCAGAAACCATCGCCGAACTGCGCGCCCGTGGTCATGACATGCCGCAAGCCGACCGCTGGTCCACCGATTTTGGCCGCGCCCAATTGATCTACAAGATGGAAGACGGGTACTTCGCCGCTTCCGAGCGCCGCACCGACGGCCAAGCTGTCGGCTTCTGATTCACGGGAGCGTGCGATGAAATACAGCCTCGGCGAACGCAAGGTGTTGTGCAAGGGCGATTACTGGATTGCCCCCTCCGCCACCGTCATCGGCAGCGTCACCCTCGAGAACAACGCCAGCATCTGGTGGAACTGCGTATTGCGCAGCGACAACGAGAACATCAACATCGGTGAAAACTCGCAGGTGCAGGACGGTTCAGTACTGCACGCCGATCCGGGCTTTCCGCTGACGCTGGAGAAAAACGTCAGCGTCGGTCATATGGCGATGCTACACGGCTGCACTATCGGTGAAGGCAGCCTCGTCGGTATCGGCGCAGTGATTCTCAACGGCGCCAGAATCGGCAAGAACTGCCTGATCGGCGCCCGCGCCTTCATCGGCGAAGGCAAGGAAATTCCCGACGGCTCGATGGTGCTGGGTATGCCCGGCAAGGTGGTGCGCCAGCTTTCCCCCGAGGAAATCGCACGCATCAACCGCATCGCCGATCATTACGTGCAGAACTTCAAACGTTTCCGCAGCGAACTGAAGCCCGACCCTTCCTGAAACCCGGACCAACTGGGGTGTGCGTGGCCGAGATGACGAAATACGGATTCCGTATCGAAACACGCGGCGGCATGACAGTAGACAATCTGGTGGCGCAATCACGAACCCGGGAAGAAGCCGAAAACCGCATCCGGCAGATTTACCAGCACCGCGAAATTCTGGAATGCAACGAGATTACCGCGGGCAACCGTGGAGACGGCGTTGATCTGGAAAGCATGATTTCCCTGATCAGCAAGCAGGACGATTCAGGCTGATCGCATGTCCTCCCGCCTTGCCGGTGAACTCAGCTGCCGGTTTGCAGGGCATGCACCAGTTTCAGACCGGCGGCCACCTGACTCTGCACAGCGGATTGCTGCTCCGACGTCAGTGCCGTGCGCGCACCCGGAGGTACGTTGCGCGTGACCGGACGGGTTCTAGTCCTTGCTGCATGCATGAATCCCGCAACCACCAGCTCTTCCAGCAGTTCGGTGTAATGCTGCGCGCCACGGCTTGCGGGTGCGTGATCGAAAACATCCTGGTTGCCAGCCGGACTTTCCACCGGGCTGACCTTTTCCGCGATGTGCGTGGCGCAGACTTCATCGCCATACCGTTCACGCAACTGACGCTCAATATCGACAGCCATGCGCATAAAGACCGTAGAGACTGACCACCGCTCGCGGCACCACCACGCCGCGGTCAGGTGGGCCTGCGGATCAAGATCGATCACCAATGGATCATCGTCGCGGTAATTCAGTAACCCTGCGAGCTTGGGCGTCCTTGTCGTCTTGCCGACGCCGCCTTTCTGATTGAACACCGCGATGCGCGCCACAGGACCTTATGCAAAAACTTGTATGGAGCACAGCCGGGGGGGGTAAGCCGGCATTTTGCGCTGATAATCAGGGAATTGGCAGCATGACTTGCAGCTTGTTCTGAGAAACCGCTCGCGAGCAACTGACTCCACACCAGCCGCCAAGGCCAAATAAATTATTTATACAAAACAACGGCTTATGGAATTCCGGCACTTCGGTTGATTTCACGGTCGACTCACAAAACCAAAAGATCGACAAGCGATCCGCATCGGCAAACACTGAAATATGCAAAATGCTGCACAAATCAAATGGCCACGCTACCCTGATGAACTCCCAAGCGCGGACCACGCAACGTTCCTCTGCAAACCCTCCCGGCCAGGCACTCCGCGGAAGTCGGCCCCAAATTGCCGCTTGTGAATCCGGATTACACATGATCAGAATATCGCAACAACAGCCCTGCGACCGGCAGAGCACAATGGCAGCTATCGGCGAATTCGGTTATCCTGCCTACAAATAACAGGGGTTAATGCAAATGGCGTTTTACGCTTTTTATGCAATCGCGATTGTCGTGCTGATTCTCCACTTCACCGGTTGGCTGAAGCGCAACAATCTGGAGTGGCTGGTACTTGCCCTCGCGGTCTCGGTATTCCCCGTCGTCATTTTCCTGCGCTGATCTCCGCCAGCGCTATTTCGCCAGCAGGCTGATGCCGCTGGCCAGCAGCATCACTGCCAGCACCTTGGAAAACGTCTCGCTGTTGACCCTGTCACCGAGGCGTTCGCCAGTCACTGTACCGGCCCACATCAGCGGCAGCAGCATGGCAAACAACAGCAGCGCCGTCCGGTCATAGAATCCGGACCAAGCATAACCGCCGATCCGCGCAATCATCTCGAAAAACCACAAAGCAGCTACCGTCGCGCGGAATCCGGCGCGGGTCACGCCGCGGGCGTTGACATAAATCACTACCAGCGTCCCGCCACCGCCACCGAACAGCGTATCAAAAAAGCTGCCGAAAAATCCCGCCGGCAATGACCATCGTGCCGAGCAGCGCAACTGCGGCAACCCCAGCATGCTGACGGTAAGCATGTATAGCGAATACAGCACCAGAAAACCGCCCAGCATCATCACCAGAATGCGGTTATCGAGCACGGCAAACAGCCACAACCCGAGTACCGCTCCGATGATGGTGGGCGGCACCAGCAGCCACAGCTCAGGCCACACCACCTGTTCGTGATCCCGAATGAGCAGGATCACGAACAGCACAAACACCAGCAGACTGCACAGTGGAACGGCCAGTTGCAGCGGGATCACAAAGGCCAGCAAGGGCACCGCAATCATGCCGGCACCGAAGCCCGACATGCCCCGCACGACAAAAGCGCCGAAGATCACCGCCGCCAGCCAGGCAAACTGCGCGTAGCCCAGATCAGTCATTCTTTTTTTATTTGAGCAGCAGCGCGCCGCCGCTCGCCAGCAGGACTACGCCGATCACGTGATTGAAGCGCTCTGTATTGACGCGCCGGATCAGTTTTGCGCCCAGCCATGAACCGAACAGCATGGTCGGCAACGCCGCTGCCAGAAGCATCAGGACATGCCGGTCATACAGCCCCATCATGGCGTAACCCGCCACGCGCGTGACGCCCTGAAACAGCATGATCGACGTAATCGTCACCCGGAATGCGTCCCGGCCGAGCCGCAATGCATTGAGGTAAATCACGTACAAGGGACCTGCCGCTCCGCCGAATAACGCACCGATAAAACCGGCCGAAGTGCTGGTAAGCACGGTCACAGCCGGCAGCCACCGTTTCGGCACAGGCACTTCACGCCCGTTCAGCAGCATCATGTACAGCGCATACAGCACGACAAAAACACCAAGGGCGCGACCCAGCGGCCGCGGATCAAACGAACCCAGAAAATAAAGCCCGATCAGCACGCCAATCAGACTCCCCGGCATGATGTGCGCGATGGCACGCCAGATGATGTGGCGCCAGTCGGCAATCCCGTGCCCTATCGACGACAGCATGTTGAGCACCGTCACCACCGGCACTGTCACCTGCAAAGGAAATACCAGCGCGAGCAGCGGCACGGCAATCGCGCCGCCGCCGAATCCGGTGCCGCCGCGGACGGCAAATGCCAGCGTCACTACCAGGGCGCAGAACAGCAGCTGCCAGTCGGAAAGCGATTCCATCGATTCAGTGTCCGTCGCGGATCGCACGCTTGCCGGCGTGCAATGCAAACAAGGTCAGTACGGCGATGATGATCACCGCACCGAAAGTGGTCGTGTAACTGCCGATACCTTTGTAGACCAGCGTAAACGCCGTCGGCCCGGTCAGGATGCCGGCAAAATTCCAGACCATCGCACCGCCGGTCACCAGACTCACCTGACCCGGCGGGCTGCGCCGCGCCACCTCCGCGGTATAAAGACCGCTCCAGCCGATCGCCGTCGCGCCGAACACCGCATAGAGCAGCGCGGTCAGCCACACCGGCCATCCCGGCGCGAGGAAAAACACTGCAGCACAGCAGGCCACTGAACACAGGGTCAGATACTGCAGGGCCGCCATGCAGTCACCGCTGCGGTCGGCCAGCCAGCCCCAGGCGATCCGCCCCAGCACGCCGAAGATCTGCGCCACCGACAGCATCAGCCCCGCCTCAACCAGCGTGTAACCGCCCTCACCGACCAACATGACCACGGTGAAGGTGCTGACGCACAACTGAATGAACGCCAGACAGAACGCGGCAACACCCAGCCAGCGCAAAGCCGGCATGCGCCAGACCAGACGCAGCCCGTCGAACACGCGAGCCTGTACGGGCAGATCGGGCCGCCGGTCATCATCCCAGCCGCGGCGCGGCAATTGCATTGCCAGCATTGTGATCAGCGCAGACAGCAATACTAATACCAGCGCCCAGCGCCAGCCCCAGGCCAGCGTCACCGCCGGCGCAATCAGCGCCATCAGCGCCCAGGCCAGCGGCACGCCGGTCTGCTTCAGTGAAAAAATGAAATTGCGATGCTGCGGCGGACTGAAGCGGAACAGCAGATGCGCCGCCGCCGGCAGATTGATACTCATCGCCGCTCCGATAAAAACCGATGTGATCACCAGAGACCATACGCTGCCGTGCAGCGCGACCGCCATGCCGGCGACACAGCAGGCCATGCCGACCTGGGTTGTGCGGCAACCGCCGTAACGCGCGACCATCCAGGTAAACAGCATCGATCCGAGCATTGCGGCGCCGTAAATCACGCTCATCTGATAACCGATCAGCGAAGACTCGACGCCGAGGTTACGTGCCAATTCCGGAGCAATCACCGGAAACACCGCCGCCCCCATGGCTCCCGCGACTTGTGCTGCGGTTGTCGCAGCCACCACGGCAGCGACCGTGCGCGACGGATAGACCGCATCCGCGGTATTCATGAGGCGCGATCCGCGCGCACGGCAAACGCCGCCAGCATCGCGCTGATCAGTGCACCTGCCGCCAGATAACCAAACATCAGGGTGTAGCTGCCGACACGTCCATAGGCCGCGGCAAACAGTGCCGGGCCGACCAGAATGCCGGCAAAAATCCACACCATCACGCCCCCCGTCGCCACGCTGACCATGCCTGGAGGACTCAGTCTCGCTATCTGTGCATGCATGACGCCGTTCCAGCCATAAGCAACAACGCCGAACAGTGCATAAAAAAGTCCCAGCACGGGCGTCGGCCATGCTGTTGAAATGAAGACACTGATCATGCAACCTGCCGCAGCAGCGACACTGGTCAGAATCAAAACCGCAATCGCGTGACCGCTGCGATCCGCCAGCCAGCCGAAGGACAGCCGGCCCGCCATGCCGGCGGCCTGGACCAGCGACAGCATGACACCTGCGGCAACCAGACTGTAACCGACGTCATGAACCAGCAGATTGACGGTGAAGGTGCCGATGCAAAGCTGGACCAATGAAAAAAAGAAGGCGGCAAATCCGAGGTAACGCAGCGTCTTGTATCGCCACAAGACAAACACGCCGGTCAGCAGATGCGTCTGCCCTGCGGCATACGGATCGCGATCATCGTCCCAGAAACGGCGCCAGCGTTCGAGCAACAGCGCAGTAACCATTGCGTAAGCCAATATCAGCAGCAACGGCACCCGCCAGCCGAACGACAAGGTCAATATCGGCGCCACCAAGGCAATCGTCGCCCAGCCCAGCGGCACACCGGTCTGCTTGATCGAAAAAATCAGGTTACGGTGCTTTGCCGGACCGAAGCGGAACAGCAGATGGGCTGCGCCTGCAGCCGCGAGGGCATTACTTGCGCCGATACATAGCGCCGCGAGCGGCATCACCCACAACTGCCCTGCCAGTGCAGCCAGCATCCCGGCTGCGGACAGCCACAACGCCACCTGCATGGTCCGGCAGGCGCCCCAACGCAGCACCACGGTGCCGACATAACCCGAAGCCAGCATCGCCGCACCGAACAGCAGGCTGATCTGGTAACCGACGTAAGAAGCATCAACATCCAGCATGCGCGCCAGATGCGGCGCCATCACCGGAAAAATGGCAATACCCATGGCAGAAGCGATTTGCGCAGCCGTTGTGGCCAGCACCACCACCGCGACCGGCGGCAGTCCGGACTCCGCCGTTGCGGTCACTGTCGTCTTCATTCGGCTTCCCGGACTGCCGCGCGCTGCGCCAGCGCCAGCAATCCGAGCGCAAGCATCGAAATCGCCGGAACCATCAGGAAAGTCTGGCTGTAGCTGCCGACGCTGCCGTAAGCGGCAGCAAAGGCCGCCGGTCCGATCAGAACACCAGCAAACACGAAAAACGTGGTTCCCGCCGCCACCACACTGGCCATACCCGGCGGGCTGAGACGCGCGGCTTCCGCATGAAACACGCCGTTCCAGCCAACTGCAGTCGCACCGATGACAAAAAACAGCAGGTAGATCAACGCGCGGTTCCAGCCGGGATCGAAGTACACCAAGATCAGAGTGGAGGACAGACTTACGATGCAGATGATCATCAGCACCGTCAGGCTGCTGCCCAGACGGTCGGCCATCCAGCCCCAGCAGATCCGCGATGCCGAACCGCCCACCTGCACCACCGACAACATGACACCCGCTTCCACCAGACCCAGGCCGCCTTCGGCCACCAGATAAACCACCGTGAAGCTGAGGACGATGCGCTGGATACCGGAAAAAATCATCGCCACCAGCGAAACCCAGCGCAGGCTGCGCCGCTGCCAGACCAGGGGGACGCCGCCAAATGCGGATTTTTCAACGCCGCCGTTGCCGCGCTGGTCACTGTCCCAGTGCGCCCGATAACGCTGCATGAAAACCAGCAAACCGGCGATGAGCACCCCCACCACCACCAGTGACCAGCGATAACCGAAATGCACAGCGATACCCGGAGCCGTAAGCGCCGTGATAACGCCACCGACCGGAACACCGGTCTGCTTGATCGAAAACATGATGTTGCGTCTCGCGGGCGGCGTGTAGGTGACCAGCATGTGGGCTGCGGCAGGATTGATCATGCCCATACCCATGCCGATCGCCGCCGATCCCAATGCAATCGCGGCGACATCGGGTATCGCAAACAGCAACATGCCGACACCGCAGCAGAAAATGGATAACTGGGTGGCACGGGCTGCGCCATAACGCAAAACGACATTGCCGCCGATCATGGTTGCCAGCGTCGCCACACCGAAGGTCAGGCTGACCTGATAGCCGATCAGAATGGGACTGACGCCCAGCGCTTCGGCCAGCTTCGGCGCGATCGTGGGCAGCAGGATGTTCGACATCGCCACGACCATCTGGGCGAGAGTCGCAACGGCAACGACCATCCAGGGGCCGGGCATGGCTAAGGCTTTCATCACGACCGGTCTTTTGAGAGAAAACTTGAATTCAGCGGAATACCGGCATTGTGGTGAGTGCGGCAACATGGCGCAAGGCGGGTTTTCACGATGCGGTCTTGACACAGCCACTGCCACATTTTGAAGCAATGAAAAAACTGTAATGGACAAGCGCAGAGACCGCCATTTTTCTCGTTGACATGTCAGATATCAACTTCTAGAATTTCAGAAAATGGCTGCCACCATCAAAACCATGCCCCTGCTCAGCGACCGCGCCTACGAACGCGTGAAGCACGACATCATCTGTTGTCTGTTTGCGCCGGGCAGTGAAATCTCCGAAGCCCAGTTATGCGCCCAGTACCAGCTGGGCAAGGCGCCGGTGCGCATGGCACTGTCGCGACTGGCCCAAGACGGCCTGGTGCGCGCCATTCCGCGCCGCGGTTACATGGTGACGCCGGTCACGCTGAAAGACATCCAGGATGTTTTCGAGCTGCGATTGCTGCTCGAACCACCCGCCGCCCGGCTGGCTGCCGGCCGCGTCGACGCCAAACGGCTGCGGGTGCTCGACGAGATCTGCCGTGCGGGCTACCAGTCCGACGAGCCGAAAAGCATCGCGCGCTTTCTAGAAGCCAACAAGGAATTCCATGTGGCGATTGCACAGGCCGCAGGCAATACCCGCCTCGTGAACTCGATCGACCAACTGCTCGACGAGATGACGCGCCTGCTGCATCTGGGCCTCGGTTCCCGCAACCGCTCCCAGGAAATGCAGCACGAGCACCGTATCCTGCTGCGCGCGCTGGTACGCGGCGACGGCGCCACGGCGGAACAGATCTGCCGCGAGCAAATTGAAGCCGCGCGCGACATGGTGCTCAAAGCGATCATGAACAGCAGCGCTTTGATGAATTTTGCGATCACTGCGGACGCCTGACCGTGCAAGCACCTCTGCAACAGCTGATTCACCGCCTCGATGCCGCCGTTGCCGCTCCCGGTCATGTGCTGCCGCAGGCAGTAACCGCAGCGCTGGGCGAAGCCGTCGCTGCCGGTCCCTGGCTGTCGCCGGAGCAGCAGCGCGCCAGCCACGACCATTACACCCGGCATGTGGTGTACGCCGACCCGGAAGACCGTTACGCCATTGTGTCGATTGCCTGGGGCAGCGGCCAGCAAAGTCCGATCCACGGACACCACACCTGGTGCGGCGTCGCGGTCTACAGCGGCACCGTCGTCGAAACCTATTACGAAACCGCCGGCAACAATGCGCCGCCCCGCCCCTTGCGCAGCACCGTGCGCAAACGCGGGACCCTCAGTTTTGATGCGGACCAGACCGGCATACACCGCATCGCCAATGCCGCCCCGGAAGTGGCGGTTTCCATCCATGTTTACGGGGTCGGCAAAACACGCATTGCCACCGACGTCAACCGCGTTTTGGGTTAGGCGAATCACGGATCAGGATTCATAATTACACTGTTGCCGAAGCGCCCTCCGCGCTTGCCCCTGGCGCAGCCTCACCAATATCATCCAACGGAGAAATGCAATGAAAGCAGTCGTCCTTCGCGAACACGGCAGTCTCGATAAACTGGAATACGTGACGGATTTCCCCGATCCCACGGTCTGCGAAGGCCATGTCGTCATACGGGTCAAAGCCACCTCGTTCAACTACCACGATGTCTTTACGGTTCGCGGCATGCCCGGCATCAAGGTGCCCTTCCCGATGATCATCGGCCTCGACCTCGCCGGTGAAATTCTTGAAGTCGGCGCCGGCGTTTCGGGTTGGAAAGCCGGCGACCGCGTGCTGGTCAATCCGCTGAACAAGAAAAAAGGCCTGATGGGCGAAATGATGCACGGCGGCCTTGCCGAAAAATGTCTGGTGGCTGCCGACCAGCTGATCAAGATGCCGGACAACGTCAGCTACGAGCAGGCCGCATCCCTGCCGGTCGCCTACGGCACCGCGCACCGCATGATCATCACTCACAACACCATCAAAAAGGGCGACAAGGTTCTGGTGCTCGGCGCCAGCGGCGGCGTCGGCACAGGTTGCGTACTGCTGGCCAAGATGCTCGGCGCGGAAGTCATTGCCTGCGCCTCCAGCGCCGACAAAATCCAGCGCCTCAAGGATCTCGGTGCTGACCACGTGATCAACTACAAGGAAACCGACTTTTCGAAGTGGGCCGTCGAAAAATTCGGCAAACCGCAGCGCCGCAACTATGAAGGCGGCGTCGACGTCGTCATCAACTTCACCGGCGGCGACACCTGGGCGCCTTCGCTGAAATGCGTCAAACGCGGCGGCAAGATCCTGGTCTGCGGTGCCACCGCCGGCTACGACCCTAAGGAAGACCTGCGCTATATCTGGAGCTTCGAACTCCAGGTCGTCGGCTCGAACAGCTTCTACGACGACAACCTGAAAGCGCTGATGGAACTGATCCAGGAAGGCAAAATGAAGCCGGTGATCGACGAAGTGCTGCCGCTGGAAAAAGCCGCACAGGGACTGAAGCTGATCGAAGACCGCGAAGTCTTCGGCAAAGTCATCATCACCCCCTGATCGGAAAACCATGGCTGTACCCCGTCCTGAACCGCGGGGTTACCCGGGCAATCTGGGAACCCCGTTCAGCGCGCATGCCGGTAGCAAGCGGACCGCGCTGGTCGACCTGCGCGACCCGGGTTCGCTGCGGGAACACAGTTTTGCCGCTCTCGACGCTCAGGCCGATGCCGTTGCACGCGGGCTGGTCCGCCGCGGCCTCAAAGCCGGGGACCGCATCTGCATTCTTTCGCTGAACCGCGTCGAGTTCGTCGCTACACTGCTCGGCGCGATGCGCGCAGGCGTGATCCCGGTGCCAGTCAACATCAAGCTAGCAGCCGAGACCGTAAGCTACATCGCCGGTGACGCTGGCGCAAAGCTGGCATTCTGCGAATTGGCTTACAGCCATCTGCTGCCACCGGATCTCTCCACCATTGCATTTGACGACAGCAATGCCTTCGGTGACTTTCTCGACGCCGGTCCGTTTACACCGGTCGAACCCAGCCCCGATACCGTCGCGATACAGCCCTATACCTCGGGCTCCACCGGCAAACCCAAGGGCGTGCTGTTGAGCCATTTCGGCCAGAACTGGAGCCGCCGGATCCTCGCGCACACCCGTGGCACCAGTGAGAACGATGTCATTCTTGTCGCGGCCCCGCTCTATCACAAGAACGCACTCAACGCGATCAAGCAGGGACTGACTGCGGGTGCCACGCTGGTGCTGATGCCGCAGTTCAATGTGGAACACTACATCGCGGCGATCGAGCGTTTTCACTGCACGGTCATTTCCGGCGTACCGACGATGATCTCGATGCTGCTCGCCCGCAAGGAACTGCTGTCGAACACTGACACAACCTCTGTGCGAACAGTAATGATGGGCTCCGCGCCATCTTCCCCGCAGTTGCTGGCTGACATCCGCGTGCATTTTCCCAACGCCGAACCACTGGTGGTCTACGGCGTCACCGAAGGCGGCCCGGTGCCGCTGGGTCCGCACCCCGACAACAAACCGCGGCCGATGGGGTCGATCGGCGTGCCCTACCCCGGCACCGATGCAAAGCTGATCAACGGCTCCAATGCCAACGAAGGCGAACTGCTTTTGAAAAACCCGGGCATCCTGCTGGGCTATCACAATCTTCCCGAGGAATCCGCGAAACGCCTGAAGGGTGGCTGGTATCACACCGGCGACGTCTGCCGACGCGATGCCGAAGGGTTCTACTTTTTTGTCGGCCGCACCGACGATATGTTTGTCTGCGGCGGTGAAAACATTTTTCCGATCGAAGTCGAACGCCTTCTGGAGCGTCACCCCGCCGTTCACCAGGCTTGCGTGATGCCCTTCAGTCACGAGCTGAAAGGCCAGGTGCCTTATGCCTTCATCGTATTGCGCAGCGGCCAGTCGGCAAAGGAGGACGACCTTCGCCAGTTCGCCCTGAAAAACGGCCCTGTTTACCAACACCCCCGCCGGGTGTTCTTTCTTGATCAGCTGCCGCTCGCCGGCACCAACAAGATTGATCGCGACAAACTGCGAAGCATCGTCGCCGGCAGCAGTGCTGAGAAGAATTCATCAGCAGCCTGATAATTTATAGGTTGCGCCCCGTCACCCAGTAGTCTTCAATCCTGAATCGAACCGGAGCCCGTAATGACCGACAACAAACCCACCCTCGAACAACTGCAGAAGCTAATCACCCGCGGTCCGTTCAACCAATGGCTTAACTTCACCTTCCTCAAGGCCGACGACGCCGGCATCGAGGTCAAGGCGACCTGGCGCGAGGAATGGGTGGTCAATCCCGAGCGCAAATACACCCACGGCGGCATCCTTGCCGCGATTGTTGACGTCGTTGCCGACTACGCCATCGCCGCCCAGCTGGGCCGTCCGGTGCCGACCATCGACATCCGCGTCGACTATCACAAGGCGGCGATGCCCGGAGACCTGACCGCCAAAGGCCGCGTCGTGCGCAGCGGCAGCCAGTATTCGACCGCGGAAGCCTATGTCTACGACAAGGACGGCGCACTGGTCGCAAGCGGCCGCGGCACCTATTTCACCGCTACGCCGAAGTAAAATCCGGTAATGCCAGAAGTCCTTGAAAGCCGGATCCACGCCCGCGGCACTGCCCGCCTGCTCCGGCTCGACCTGCTGTTGCAGCGGGTCGCCCTGATCGGCACCATTCTCGGATTGTGGTGGGTGCTTGCACTGGGCGTACCGCACTACATCCTGCCCGGCCCGGTGCGCGTATGGAATTCGCTGCTGCAGATTTCCGCCAACGGCGATCTTTGGAGCAATCTTGGCATCACCCTGGGCCGCGTTGCCGCCGGTTTTATCCTCGCCACGGTAATCGGCCTGCCGCTGGGCATTCTGTTCGGCGCCAACCGCCGTCTCGGCGAGTTCTTTGAACCGGTCATTCCGGTGATGAATACCGTGTCATCGGCGATCTGGGCAATTTTCGCGATCATCTGGTTCGGTGTGTCGAATGCCACCACGATCTTTGTGGTGTTCATGACCGCGATGCCGCTGATCATCACAAATGTCTGGCAGGGCACGCGCACGGTCAGCGCCGACTTCATCGAACTGGCCCATGTCCTGCGCATGCCGTCGTGGAAGGTCATGCTCAAGATCTATCTGCCGACCATACTGCCCTACTTCTTTTCGGGCGCCAGGCTGGCCTTCGGTTTCGGCTGGCGGGTATCGCTGGTCGCCGAAACGCTGGGCTCCTCGAGCGGTGTAGGATACCGGTTGCGCCAGGCCGCCGACCTGATCCAGACTGATCAGGTGTTCGCTTGGACCCTGACCCTGGTGGTCATGATGGCCGCGCTCGAAATGGGCGTACTGCGCCCTCTGGAAGACCACCTGTTCCGCTGGAAAAAGGAAGCCGAGAATCAATGAGTACCCCGCGCAACAGCAAGCCGCCCCGCCGCCTCATCGTCGCCATGACCGGCGCGTCGGGCTCGGTCTATGGCATCCGCATCCTCGAACGCCTGCGTGAAATCGGCGGCTGGGAAACCCATCTGGTTGTTTCCGAAGCCGGCGTGCTCAATGCCTTCCAGGAATACGGCATGGACCGCAAAGCGCTGCACAAGCTGGCCGACGTCACCCACAACGTACGCGACATCGGCGCCACCATAGCCAGCGGCTCCTTCATCACGGCGGGTATGGTCATCGCACCCTGCTCGATGAAAACCCTTGCCGGAGTTGCCCATGCCTTCGCCGACAACCTGATCACCCGCGCCGCCGACGTGATCCTCAAAGAACGTCGCCGTCTGGTGCTGATCACCCGCGAGACACCGCTGAACCTCGCGCACATCCGCAACATGGAGATGGTGACGCTGATGGGCGGCGTGATTTTCCCGCCGGTGCCGGCTTTCTACAGCGGCGGCAAAACCGTTGACGATCTGGTCAACCATTCGGTCGGCCGCGTGCTTGACCTGTTCGACGTTGAACACAACTCCATTCCGCGCTGGGCCGGCGTCACCGGCCCCGCCGATCTCAAGGAAAAGAAAAAATAATGAAAGAAGCGACGAAGCCACTGCCTTACGCCAACGAAACCTTCCGCGGTTTCCTGGATCGCCTGCGCAGCGAAAAAGAACTCGTCGACATCAAACAGCCGGTGGACAGCCGGCATATCGCCACGCTGGTCGATCAGGCTGACAAGGCGCTACTGTTCCACAATGTCATCGGCTACAAGATGCCGGTGGTGTCGGGAATCATCCGTTCGCAGAAACGCGCCATCATGTCGATGGGCTGCGAAAACTATCCGGAAATCGAATTCCGCCTGGAACGCGGCATTGAAAAACCGATCCCGCCGCGCTATGTCGAATCCTGCGCCGCGAAACAGGTGATCAAGACCGGCAAGGACGTTGACCTGTTCAGCCTGCCGATTCCGATGTTCTCGATCTACGACGGCGGCCCGATGATCACCGCCGGTATCACCATTGCGCGCGATCCGGAATTCGGCCTGAACTCCGGCATCTACCGTTTCATGGTCAAGGAACGCAACCTGACCGGCATCGACATCGTCACCCCGAACAATATGCGGCTGTTTGCACAGCGCGCTTTCGAACGGGGTGAAGCGTTACCCATATCCATCTCCATCGGCAACCATCCTTTTGAAAACCTCGGCTCCGGCTTCCGTGCGCCGCTGGGGACCGATGAAATGGGCATCGCCGGCGGCATCCGCGGTCAGGCCATCGAACTCGCGCAGTGCGAAACCATCGATCTCCCGTGCATCGCCGATTCGGAAATTGTTCTCGAAGGTGAAATTCTGCCGACCGGCTGGACACAACCCGAAGGCCGCTTTGGCGAATTCACCCGGCTGATGGGTGGCCTGCACTGGAATCCCGTAGTGCGCATCAATGCCATCACCATGCGCAAGGACGCGATCTATTACGCGCTGCACATGCCTTGGGAAAACACCTGGCTGATGGCTCCGACGCGTTACACCCAGATCCGCCGCGCCTTGAAGACCGCCGGCGTGCAGGTCAAGGATATCAATGTCACGCTGGGCGGCTGTGGTATGTGGCACGCCGTGATCTCGATCAAGAAGCAGGCCGGGGAAGGCAAGAATGCGCTGCTCGCCGCGCTGTCGGTGATGGACCTGAAACATGTGGTCGTTGTCGATGACGACATCGACATATTCAATGCGATGGATGTCGAATGGGCTATCGCCACCCGCGTGCAGGGCGACAAGGACATCATGATCATCCCGGGCAGCCGCGCCAAGCCGCTGGACCCCAGCCTCGCGGTGACGCCGCCCGGCGTGGTTCCCACGGGCGCCAAGGTCGGCATCGACGCGACGATCTCCGAAGGCATTCCTCGCGAACGTTTCGAACGCATCGCCTACGCCTACACCGACCGGGCAAAAATCCATGATTACTACGCCGGCAAGGCCGACACCGTGCAGCAGGCTGCATCCGGCGATGCCGCTGTGACCGAGCTCGGGGCAAAAATAATCGCCGTCATCGAAAAAACACCGAAGTATTATTCGGAACTAGCCGAACAATTCGCCGACTACGACTTCCAGACCGTTGCCCGCACATTGGGCAAGCTACATGAGGACGGCACACTGTGGCAGGATCCTCGCGGCCGCATGTGCCTGCGCAACTCCGCTTTCGCGGCCAAGCCGCCGGTAAAAGGCCCCTGAGATGAACACTGCAGTCGCAGCCCATGCGGTTCCGACCGAAACCGGCGCCATCGCGGTCCGCAGCGTCAGCAAATGGTTCAAGACCGCTGACGGTGGGCCGCTGCAAGTGCTGGCCGACATCACCCTCACCATCCCGGCACATTCGATCGTCGCCATCCTCGGCGCCTCCGGCTGCGGCAAATCAACGCTGCTCAATATCATCTCCGGACTGGTCAAGCCCGAGCAGGGCGAAGTGTTGATCAACGGTACGCCCTCGCGCCAGTTCACCGACTGGCGCAGCGTCAGTTACATGTTCCAGGAGGACCGCCTGCTGCCCTGGCGCACCGCCCTGCATAACGTCGAATTCGCGCTGGAAGCCGGAACGATGCCGTATTCGGAACGTCAGGCCCGTGCTCGCGACGCGCTACGGCTGGTCGGTCTTGAAGCCTTCGCTGATTCCTTTCCCTACCAACTCTCCGGCGGCATGCGCAGCCGCGTCGCGCTTGCCCGTAGTCTGGTGCTGGAACCCTGCATCCTGCTGATGGATGAACCGTTCTCGCGGCTGGACGCGCTGACCCGTGCGCAGATGCACGACGAGTTGCTGCGCATCCAGCAGTTGAAACACATGACCATCGTGTTCGTGACCCATGACGTGGAAGAAGCCGTCGTTCTCGCTGACACGGTGGTGGTGATGGCGCCGCGCCCCGGACGCATACGCGACCAGGTTCCGATTGCACTGTCGCGCCCGCGCGATGCCACTGAAGCCGCCACCGCACAACTGGCACATCAGCTTAAATCATTGATTTAATTTTTATTTCAAAAGGGGTTCCAATGAAACCGGCACAACTATTGAAGGCTTTTGCCCTTGCCCTGCTGTTCGCCGCCGCACCCGCGCAGGCGCAGAAAATCAAAGTCGGTTACTGGACCAGCGGCTTCAGTCTCGGCTTCGGCGCAGTGATGGAGCAGATGAAAATGGCCGAGAAGGAAGGCCTTGAAGTCGAATGGGTAAAATTCGCCGAGGTCAACGGCCCCACCCGCGCCATCGTGCCACAGACCATCGACCTCGCCTTCGGCGCACCGTCCACCGCGTCGATGACCATCGCCGCTGACGGCGTACCGATCAAAATCGTAATGGCTTCGCAGATTGCCGAGGCGCAGATCGTTGTCCCCGCCGGCTCCCCGATCAAGAGTATCGCCGACCTCAAAGGCAAGAAGATCGGCATGTCGCCGCCCGGCAGCGCTACCCACGCCATTGCCACCTCGATCCTGCAGGGTATCTACAACCTGAAACCTGCCGACTACAGCGTGGTACCGGGCAATGAGGGGCGTCTCGCCCAGTTCCTGCTCCAAAAGGAAGTCGATGCGGCCGTCATCCGCTCGGTGACCATCGCGCAGATGAGCGACGACATCAAACTGACCTATCTCGGTAGCATCGTCGACGACTGGAAGAAGCTGACCAAAGTGAATGCCGCACCGATCCTTGCCGTAACCATAGTGCACAGCGACTATGTCGTCAAAAACGCCGAGGCAGTCGCCAAGTTCATCGCCGCGATGCGCAAAACCCTGGAATACGGCAGCAAGAACAAGGACAAGGTTGCGGAGATTCTGCAGAAGGCGGCCAATATGAACGCTGTCGATGCCAAGGCCTATGCCGCACAGTGGGACGGCGCTTATATGGCGAGCTTTGAAGCCTCCGATGTCTCTTCACTGAAACGCATGCAGGAAATCGTCAAGGCCGCCGGCGCCGCCAAGAATGATCCGCCTGAGGCCGCCTTCCTGACGGCCCCGTTCCAGCGCTCGAAGCAGATCAAATAATCCGCTGCGCGATGTCGATCCAAAGACTGCATCTGCACATCGAGAACACGCGCAAGAAGGCGAGCATCTTTCATACCCTGCCCGCACATTGGGCAGCCGCCTGCACCCGCCATCGCGCACTTGCGCGGCGCATTGATGTCAGCTTTGGCTGGGATGGCGATGTACTGGAAACTGCGCTGACTAATGCCGATCTGCTGATCGGCGTGCCCACCAACCGCGACAAACTCGCGTCACGGGCGCCAAGACTGAAATGGATCCACGCCACCTCGGCCGGCATCGACGGCGTGCTGCCGCTGGACTGGCTGCCGCGCGGCATGGCATTCACCAACAACAGCGGCGCGCACGGCCACAAGACCGAGCAGTACATGGTCATGGCCTACAACCTGCTCAACTCGCACATGCCGGCGATCATGGCCAACCAGCATCAGCATCGCTGGGAAGCGTTGTTCTCGCCGAGCATCACCGGCAAAACAGTCGTAATCATCGGCCTTGGTGACCTCGGCGAAGCAGCTGCGCGTGCTGCAAAAAAAATCGGCCTCAAGGTCATCGGCGTGCGGCGCAGCGCACAGAAAAACCGCCATGCCGACAAGGTGGTGAGCTACAAACAGCTCGACAGGATGCTGCCGCTGGCCGATTTTGTCGTGCTCGCCGTGCCGCTAACCGCGGAAACGCGCGGCCTGCTCAACGGCAAGCGCATGGACCTGATGAAACCCACGGCCGGCGTGATCAATATTGCACGTGGTCCAGTCGCCGACTATCGCGCACTGGAAACCCGGCTTCGCCGCGGCAAACTCGGCGGCGCCATCCTCGACGTGGTCGATCCCGAGCCGCTGCCCGCCGACGCCTCGCTGTGGACCACGCCCAACCTGATCATCACGCCGCATATCTCCTGCGACGACGGTGAGCATTACATCGATATCTCACTCGACCTCTGGTTCGAGAACCTGGAACGTTTCCTCGCCGGCAAGGCCCTGAAACGGCGTATTGATCCGAAGCTGGGTTACTGAGAACCATGACTGCCGCGGCCCCCGCTTCACAGCCCCCTTCCCCCGGCAAACTCAATATCGATCATGTGGCGCATTTTGTGCCGCTTATCGATGCAGCCAGTTCAGCGCTGGAACAGGCGGGCTTCACGCTGACGCCGTTCTCAGCACAATCCCATCGTCTGGAACCCGGCGGCCCGCTGGTAGCCGCGGGCAGCGGCAACCGCTGCGTGATGTTGCGCGAGGGTTATCTGGAATTCCTGACGCCGACAGCCGACACGCCCATTGCCCAGCAACTGCGCACGGCGATCCAGCGCTATACCGGACTGCACCTGATCGCTTTCGGCAGCGCCGACGCCGAAGCTGATCATGCCCGTCTCGACAAAAACGGCTTCACACCGCTGCCGACGGTGGCACTGCAACGCCAGATCGGCACCGAACAAGGTGAAGAAACCGCGCGCTTCTCGGTCGTGCGCGTGCCGCCCGGAACAATGGCCGAAGGCCGTATCCAGTATTGCCAGCAGCACACGCCGCAATGGCTGTGGCAGGAACGCTGGACCGCCCATGCCAACGGCGCGCACGGTCTCGCTGCGGTCATCATCTGTGTCGCCGATCCGCAGGAAGCCGCGCAGCGTTATGCCCGCTTCACCGGTCTGCTTGCCCAACTCGGCAATGGCCAGTGGCGCATCAATACCCAGCGCGGCGCGCTGCTGTTCGTGACGCCGGAGCAGCTGCAAAGCGCGCTCGGCTTGCGTGCACCGGCGCTGCCGTGGATTGCCGGCTATGTGCTGACCAGCGATGACCTTGCGCTGACGCGGAACCGGCTCAAGGCCGGCGGGTGCAATACGCGCGAACTCGACGCCACGCATCTGTTGCTGGAATGGCCCAATGCACTGGGCGGACTGGTGATTTTCCAATCGGCCGGCGCTGCGCTGCACCCGCTGACATAATTCATAAATATATGTTTTTATTGAGAAAATGATGAAATTCCCGGAAACCTTTGATGTCGTCGTGTTGGGCTTTGGCCTGGGTGGCGGCATTGCCGCGCTGAATGCCGCGCAGGCCGGCGCCAAAACACTGCTTCTGGAAAAATCCACGGTGCCCGGCGGACTGTCAATCTGCTCCTATGGCGCAGTGCGCAGCGCACTCGATCCAGAACAGGCTTTCGCCTATCTGCAGACCACCAACGGCGGACGCACGCCGGATGACGTGGTGCGCGCATTGGCCACCGGCATGTGCGAACTCGAATCGTATGTACGCGATCTGGCCACCATCAACGATGCCCGCGTCATCACCTCGGTCGAAGAAAACGAGGAACGCGCCAAAGCCGGCGATCCCTACCGGCGGCAGATCCGCGGCAACTACCCGCTGCCCGGCACCGACACCTTCTATCACACCTCCGTCGTAGACGTTCCCGGCTTTGATGCCCGCAAGGACTATCCCTGGGCCAACGGCGCGCCGAACGGCCCGAAACTGTTCAAGGTGGTTCATGACAACGTCATTGCCGCCGGCATCGACATCCGCCTCGGCGTTGGCGCGCAGCGCCTGATCACCGATCCGTCGACCCGCGAAGTCATCGGTGTCACCGTGCTGCAGAATGGCGAAGAGCGTCATATCGCCGCACGCCGCGGCGTGGTCATTGCCACCGGCGGTTTCGAAGGCAATGCCGACATGAAAGCGCAGTTCCTTGAAACGCATCCGGTTTTCAATGCCGCCGCGCGCCACAACACCGGCGACGGTATCCGCATGGCCCAGGACCTTGGCGCCGCGCTATGGCATATGTGGCATATCCACGGCGCCTACGGTTTCCGTCACACCGATCCGGCCTACCCTTACGGCATCCGCGTCAAACGTTTCCCTGACTGGTTCCCCGGCGACCATGACAAGGTCAATCTGAAAATGGCGTGGATCCTGCTCGACCGCAGCGGCCAGCGCTTCATGTCCGAATACCAGCCCTACACCCAGGACACCGGCGTGCGTTCGCTGGTGCATTTCGATCCGGTCACGCAAAAAGCCGCGCGCAATCCGGCCTATATGATATGCGACGACATCGGCCGCCAGATGTATCCGCTGGGCAAAGCCACCTCCAACGACGAGGGCCTGCGCTACGACTGGAGTGACAACAATCTGAAGGAAGTCGAAAACGGCATCATCCAGCGCGCCGACACGCTCGGCGAACTGGCCAAAAAACTGGGGCTGGATACGAGCGCCGTCAAAACTTCAGTCGCACGCTGGAATGCACTGTGCGCCGCAGGAAAAGACACTGATTTCGAACGCCCCGCCGGCAGCATGATGCCCATCGTCAAACCGCCGTTCTACGGCTCAACGATGTGGGCGGTGATTTCCAACACCCAGGGTGGTCCGGTGCATGACGCCCAGTCGCGCATCATCGATGTCTACGGCCAGCCGATTCCGCGACTGTATGCCGCAGGCGAATGCGGCAGCTCCTTCGGACACCTCTATCTGTCCGGCGGAAATATCGCCGAATGCGTGGTTACCGGCCGTATTGCCGGACGCGGCGCGGCGGCGCAAACCTGAGGCCGGATTCGCTGGAAAACGCTGCCGTCAGCCGGCGGCGTCGTGTGACGAGAAAGCAATCGTGCAGGGTACGCCCGAGCGATTGCTCCAGGCATGGTTGGTGCCCCGTTGCACGACCGTATCCCCCGCCTTGAGATTCACTTCCTGCGTATCCAGCACCAGCGTGATTTCACCGTCGAGAATCAGGCAGAAATCCAGCGTCCGGGTTTTCTGCATATAAGGATGCTTTGCGCCGGCACCACCGGTTGAAGCAGCCGGCGATCCCATCGCCGCGAAGAATGCCTGCACATCCGCCGCACTGACTTTTGGCGCCTCGCGCTCCGGCGGAAAGGTCACCACGCGACTGACCGAACCGCCGGGCGGCGGCTCCAGCGTATGCGGCAGGTTCACGGTCTCGGTGATCGAACCGATGCGCGCCGGCGTGCGGTCGGTGACCCAGATGCGCGTGCTGCTGTAGCCGGGTCGTGCTGGATCGGTACGCACGTCCGGGGACGGGCCGTCGGCAATTTTTCGCGAACGGCCGTTCTCGTCATCAACAGTGATCAACCGGCGCACTGGTTTGGGTATTTTCATGTTCATCAATCCTTGTAACGGGCGCCCATCATCACGAAAGCCATCAGGCTGCCTTCGCGCGGATTGGTCCAGCCGTGCCAATTACCCAACTGCACCACGACATCGCCGGGATGCATCACATGCTCACCATCATCGAGCAGCAGCACGCGTTCACCCTGCAACATGATCCCGTAATCGACGGTTTCGGATTTATGCACCGGCGAGGAATAGGCATTCGCCCCGCCCTTGTCCCAGGTGCCGCCGTGACGCTGCTTCGGCTCATGCAGGGGAATGGCTGTTTTATCTTCCTCGGGCTTGTAACCGTCGGGTTTTCCCGGCGACTGTACAATGCGCAAATGGCCTCCGGCCTCGGGCGGCTCGAAACTGAAGGGCAGCTTGCCGTCATCACGATTACCCGAAATCGGCACCGGGCATTGCTGATAGACCCAGACATCGGTCATGCAGGTACCCGGACGGATGGCACCCGGATTGACGTTCGGCGCATCGCTGTCCCAGAGCACGCAGGAACGACCCTGCGCGTCGTTGCCGGTCACCACCCGGCGTATCGCTTTGATCTTGTTGCTCATTGTGTCGCCTCCATCATGCGCCTTCCGCCTGCAATCCGAGTTGCTTGATCAGTTTGCCCATGCGCTCGATCTCCGAGCGAACGGCCGCTGCAGACTGCTCCGGCGAGGTCGCAAAAATCTCCGCGCCTTCGCCTTCCAGCCTTGCCTTCACATCCGGATGCTGCAACGCCTTCATCAGTTCCTGATGCAGACGGGCGACGATTGCCGGCGGCGTTGCGCCCGGCACCAGAATCATGTGACCGCCAACCTCATCCAGACCGGACACGCCGGACTCGGCGATGGTCGGCACCTCGGGCCATATGCGCGAGCGTTTGGAGCCGCTGATGGCAATGGCCTTGAGCCGGTTGCTTTTGACCAGCGGCACGCTGGCAATCATGTTGGCGAGCTGGAACTGCACCTGACCTGCCACCAGATCAGCCATTGCCGGCCCTGCGCCTTTGTAAGCAATATGCACAGCGGTCATGCCGGTCGCTGCCTTGAGCACTTCCGTCGCCAGATGCGGGCCGGTACCGGCGCCGCCCGAGGAATAGTTCATCTGACCCGGACGCTTTTTATCCAGTGCGATCAGCTCTTTCAGATTGCGCACCGGCAAGGCGGGATGCACCACCAGCGCATAAGGCGCACCGGCAAGAATCGACACCGGCTTCAGGTCTTTCAGCGGGTCATACGGCAGCTTGGTGTAACGGCCGGCGTTGATGGTGTAGGTTGCCACCGCCATCAGCAGCATATTGTAACCGTCAGCCGACGACTTGGCGGCAATGTCAGTGCCGATCACCCCGCCCGCGCCGGCGCGGTTTTCGACGAACACCGTCTGCTTCATGCTGTCGGTCAGTTGCTGTGCCATGCTGCGCGCCAGGATATCGCTGGGGCCGCCCGGCGCCAGCGGTACGATCAGGCGGATCGGCCGTGCCGGATAAGCCTGTTGTGCCTGCACCGGCGCCCATGCGCCGGTGACCATCAACGCTGCTAGGAAAACGACGATGCGCTGCATGATTGTTACTCCTCCGGGTTGAACGGTTTTTTTATTTCTAGAGTTTTCCGCCGAGCAGATCCATCGCCGTGTCATGACAGATCTGCTCACGATCCTTCTTCGTGAGGCCTTTGACGCGATCCAGCATCTTCAGCGGCGCCTCTTCGCCCATGTCGAAAGGCGCATCGGTACCGAGCGTGACGCGATCAGCGCCGACTTGGTCGATCAGGTAACGCAGCGCCTTGGGATCATGGATCAGCGCGTCGTAATAAAACCGGCGCATCGACTGATAGGGCGAGGTCTTGGTCAGCGCACGGGTTTCCTTGCGCACCTTGTGACCATGGACAAAACGGCCGATCTGGTAAGGAATGTATCCACCGCCGTGTGCGAGGCAAATTTTCAGTTTTTTCAGTTCATCCAGCGCGCCGCTGTACATCAGGTTCGCCGCCATGATCGTCGACTGCAAGGGATTGCCGATCAGGTTACGGAGATAGTAATTCTCCAGACCGCAGGAGGCATCAAAGGAATACGGGTGAGCAAAGATGAATACCTTCAGGTCCTGCGCCCGGCGCAGCACCTTGCGGAAACGCGGATCGGCCAGCGCAGCCTCCTCCACCGAGGTGCCCAATTCAATGGAACGGAAGCCTTTGTCCCGAACGATGCGTTCGAGTTCGGCAATCGCCGCATCCGGATCCTGCATCGGGATCGTACCCATCGGCCGCAGGCGATCCGGATAGGCCGCCGCCATATTGGCGATGCCGTCATTGATCAGGCGTGAGGCCGACAGCGCGGTATCGCGGTCGAGCCAGTAGAAAAAAACCATCGGCGCGGGCGAGATGAAAGAAACGTCAATGCCCTTGCGGTCCATGCCGCGCACTTTGACCGCAGCGTCGGAAAACTCGTCGAACACCGGGAAGGTATGCCCGCCCTCGCGGACGATGCGACGCTTGCCGTCGACATCCTTGATGCGCATCTGGTAACGCTCCGGCTCGCGCTCGATGGCCTGCAGCATTTCCAGCGGGATGACGTGGCTGTGCACGTCAATTCGCGGGCGTGATGCCGTTTTGGCCTTTTTAGCGGGTCCTGCTTTTTTGACTGCAGCAGCCTTTTTCGCCGTTGTTTTTTTCTTTGCCTTGACCGCCATGATGCTCCTCCTGTTCCCGGACGCTCCGGGGTTGATCAATCCATTTTGATGCCGGCATCCCGGATCACCTGGGCCCAGCGCTCGATATCCTTGCGCACAAAATCCGCGAATGCCGCCGGCGTGCTGCCGACCGGCTCAAAACCGGTCGCCGCCAGTCTCTGGACGATATCCGGCTGCTTCAGTGCCTTCTCCAGTTCGCCATACAGCTTGTTGATAATCGCCGGCGGCGTGCCGGCCGGTGCCAGCACACCGTTCCAGCCGATGACATCAAAACCCGGCACGCCGGCTTCGGCGACCGTCGGCAGATCCGGCGCCATGCGTGATCTCTGTGCGGTCGATACTGCGATGCCGCGCACCCTGCCCGCCTTGACCTGCGGCAAACCAACCGGCGCCACGGCAAACATCAGTTGCGGTTGACCTGAAAGCACGTCGATCATCGCCTGTGCAGCAGTCTTGTAAGGCACATGAACCAGATGGATGCCGGCGAGAGTCTTCAGCATCTCCCCGGCCAGATGCGGCGGCGTGCCGTTGCCGGCCGAGCCATAGTTCAGTGCACCGGGTTTGGCACGTGCAAGTTCAATCAGTTCCTTGACGCTGTGCACCGGCATCGACGGATGCACGACCAGAATGAAGGGCACCGAGCCGACCAATGACACCGCACGGAAATCACGAATCAGGTCATAACTCTGCTTTTGCAAGGCGGCATTGATGGTGTGAGAGCCGGTCGCCAGCAGCAGCGTGTAACCGTCGCCGCGCGCCTTGGCGACGATATCGGCAGCAATGCTACCGCCGGCGCCCGGACGCTGGTCGATGACGATCTGCTGCCCCCAGGCATCAGTCAGCTTCTGGCTCACCGCCCGCGCCAGCGCATCGGGACCGGGGCCAACCACAAAACGGATCGGCTTGGCCGGATAGTCCTGGGCGATCAGCGTATTGGACAGAAGAGCCAGCAGCAGCGCCGCAGCACCCTGCCCCGCCCGCATCGACATCGTTTTAATCCGGTTGTGCATTGGAATCCTTCACCGCCTTGCCCCATTTGCGGATTTCACTCTGGATGAATGTGGCGAATGCCGGGACTGTCATTGCCTGCGGTTCGCTGCCCAGCGCCAGCAGCCGCTCGGCAACATCAGGTTGTGCGATCACCTGCTGGGTTCCCTGGTGCAGGCGCGACAGCACGGCCGGCGGCGTGCCCGCAGGCGCCAGCAGGCCGTACCAGCCAATGACGTCAAAATCACGCACGGTTTCGCTGATCGCCGGCACTTCAGGTGCCAGCTTCGAGCGGCTGGCGCTGGTCATGCCCAGCGCGCGCAAGCGGCCCGATTGCACCAGCGGCATCGCGATCGGCGTCACGCCGATGGTGAAATGCACATGGCCGCCGATCAGGTCGTTGATCGCCAGCATGATGCCCTTGTAGGGAACATGAACAAAATCTATGCCCGTCGCAGTCTTCAGCATCTGCGACGCCAGATGCGGCGGCGTGCCCGAGCCGCCACTGCCGAACAGCAGTTCGCCGCGCCGCGATTTCGCCAGCGTGATCAGTTCGCGTACCGAGCGCACCGGCAGGCTGGGATGCACAGCCAGCACAAACGGCGCTGTGGCCACCATCGCAACCGGCACCAGATCGCGGGTCAGGTCGTAACCCAGCTTGGGAAACAATGTCATGCTGATCGCTTGGCTGGCCGAACCAAGCAACAGGGTATGGCCGTCCGGCGTTGCGCGTGCGACCAGCTCGGCGCCCAGATTGCCCCCGGCGCCGGGACGGTTCTCGACATAAAACTGCTGGCCCATGCGTTCGGCAAACTTTGCCGCCACCATGCGCGCAATCAGGTCGGGACCGCCGCCGGCCGCAACCGCGATGACCCGCACCGGCCGCTGCGGATAGATTTGCGCGACAGCCGTGACGGCTGTCAGCAGCAAAGCGGCTGCAATGCAGGAATGGACGCGCAGTCCGTTCATGACGGCATTCAGGCGGCTCGCGCAATACCGCGACGGCCGCACTGGCGCGCGCGCAGCAGCTCGCCGTTGGAGGTCGTTACATACAGACTGTCCAGCCCTGCGTCGCCGAAAGCGCAGCGCATCGGCAGATCAAGGGGCAAACTATGGGTTTCAAGCACGGGGCCCGAAGGGCTGAATACATAAACCAGCGGCCCGGCACCGGCACCCCGTGCGCCGCCGCAGGCGATGATATTGCCATCCGCATCCAGACACAGGCCTTCGATGCCGCGATGCGGCCCGCGATGGTCGCTGCCGAAGGTATGCAGCACGGCATAAGGACCAAGACTGCCATCCTCCCTCACCGGATAAGCCCGCAGTTCGCGCACGGCGGACTGCGCATCGCCTTCCGCAACATAAAGCGTTTTTTCGTCGGCGGACAGCAACACCGCACGAGGTGCGCGGGTGTCATAAGTCATCCGCCGCAGTGCCCAGGACTTGCGGTCATCACGCTCGACGCGCAACACCGAGGCATGGTCCAGCGGCGAAAAGATTTTCGGGCCGAAGGCCGGCGTGCCGCTGTGCGGATCGGAAAACCAGATACGACCGCTGCGGTCCACCGCCAAGTCACAGGGATGGTTATGCACCCGCCCCTGCAGCCGCAGCGCAGTTACCGTGGCCGAACCGTCGGCCAGAAACTGCACGACGCGGCGTCCGCCCTCCTGACAACCGTAGAGGGAACCGCGCGGGCCTGCGGCAATGCCGTTGGTACGCCCGGTGTAACGACGGAACTCGGATGTCGCATTTTTTGCCGGATCGAAGCGCAGGATGCGCTCTTCGTTGATCAGACTGAACAGCATGCCGCCACCGTCCCAAACCAGACCGCCGGCCGGGCCGTTGAACGGACCCGCCACTGTTTCAAATGTCCATGCCATTGGCGTGCCCCTTACCAGACCGCGACACCGGGTATCTTCACCCGGGTGCGATAAACCGAATCGTAGGTGGTGACGTACAGCGACTTCCAGTCGTCGTCACCCCAGGCCATATTGGTGCTGTGTCCGGGAATCTTCAGCCGGCCGAGCACAGCTCCTTTGCTGTCCAGCACATAAACGCCGCCCGGACCGGTGCAATAGACATTGCCTTCGACGTCGACCTTCATGCCGTCGGCGACGCCGGGTTCCGGCTCGGTGAACTTGTGGAACAGCCGTCCGGCGCTGACCGTGCCATCGGCCTTCACATCGTGCACATTGATCAACCCCAGCCGGCTGTCATTGACATACAGCAGCTTCTCGTCCGGCGAAAACGCCAGACCGTTGGGATAGGTGCAGTCGGCAATCGCCAGGCTGACGGTCTTGCCGTCAGGCGACAGCCGGAACACGCCCATCACATCGAGATAACGCTGGGTGTCCTGCGCCACCATGCCCGGAATCACCAAACCACCGGCGGAATCGGTCCACCAGATCGAACCGTCGGATTTGACGACGATGTCGTTGGGACTGTTGAATTTATTGCCGTCGTAACGATCGGCAATCACCTTGGTGGAGCCGTCTTTCTCGAAACGCCAGATCGTACGGTTCGACCAGCCGGCAACGACGATGCGTCCGTCGAGATCGTAAGTCATGCCGTTGGCATGCCCCGAAGGACGCATCACCACTTCCTGACTGCCGCCCGGCTTCCATTTCCAGATGGTGTTGCCGATGATGTCCACCCAGTACAGCTGACCGGCGCGACGGTCCCATACGGGGCCTTCACCGAAAGTCAGGCCATGAGCGATGCGGTCCATCGGCGCATCGCGGCCGATGATGTGCGCCAGTCCGGGCGCTTCGAGATCAATATCCACCGGCAGCTCCTTCCGGAGTCCATGCCTTCTTGGCGAAAGCCTTCACGTCACTCGCCGCATCAATCACCACCGGACGGTTCAGCGTATAGGCCTTTTGCATCGCAGCGCGCAGTTCCGCCGGCGTTTTGGCGCGCATGCCGACGCAGCCGAAAGATTCCGCTACTTGCGCGAAATCCGTGGCGCGGAACTTCCACAGATCTTCCGGACTCGCCTGCTCGACGCCGTCGAAAGCCTTGTCCCATAGCGGAATTTCCTGATTCAGGGCATTGTTGTTATTGACCACCACCACCAGATTGATGCCGAAGCGCGCGGCGGTTTCGAGCTCGCCGATGTGATAATAAAAAGCGCCGTCGCCGGTAAAACACACCACCGGCTGATCGGGCAGCGCACACTTCACGCCCATCGCGCCGGGGAAACCCCAGCCCATCGAACCGGCGCAGCGGATATAACGCTGCGAGGGATGACGCAGTTCGACCATCACGCCGGTCCACATGCCCGAATGCCCGGTATCCGACACCACCACACCGTTGTCGGGCAGCGTGTCCGAAATCTCCTTGCAGATGCGTTCCGGCCGCATCGGCACCGCATCGGAATCGCGCAGCGGTGCGCGCTCGGCGCGCCAGTCGGCAACCAGCTTCTGCACCCGTGCCACCCATGGCGCCATCGCAGCGGACGGCTTTGCCGGAATCACTGCCAGCAATAGCTGCAGCTTGGCCTTGGCATCGCCGGCCAGTGACACGCTGTTGGGATAGTTGCGGCCGAGTTCCAGCGGTTCGATATCGAGTTGAATGACCTGCGTACCGGTACCCGGAATTTTCCAGTTCACCGTGGTCTGCCCGCCGGTGCGGCTGCCGATGAAAAACACCAGATCGGCTTCGTGCACGGCGCGGTTGGCGCAGGCGCGTGAATAGGTGCCGACAACGCCCACCGCCAGCGGATGCTGATCGACGATCGCCGCTTTGGCATTCAATGAAGTCGCCACAGGGATGGACAGCCGCTCGGCCAGCGCGAGGACTTCCGCCTGCGCGCCCGACGACATCACCCCGCCGCCGGCAACAATGATCGGCCGCTGCGCCGCGGCCAGCTGCTTCGCGACTTCCCGGATCGCCGCCACATCGGCAACGGGCCGGAACGGCGGCACGCGGGAAAACTGTGTTTCGGTCATCGACGACAGTTCGGCTTCGCCGTCTGCCACCTGACCATGCAGGCCGCGCAGTTGCAGATGCACCGGTCGTGGCGCACCGGTGGTAGCCGCACGGAAAGCCTGGCGGATCAGGTCCGGCAACCGGGAGAGGTCGTCGACGCGGGCGTTGAACTTGGTCACCGCATCGAACTGCGACATGTCCTCGACTTCCTGATAGGCATTGCGATAACGGCCGGAGGGCACATGACCGCCGGTAATCGCGATCAGCGGCGCGGACGCCATATAGGCATCACGCAGGCCGGCAGCCAGATTGGATGCGCCGATCTGCTGCGACATGCAAATGCCGGGTTTGCCGCTGGCCCGGGCATAACCGTCGGCCATGTAGACCGCAGATTTTTCACCATGGGTCATCACGCGGCGGATATTCATGCCCTCCATTTCCGCCATGCCTTTCAGCAGGATGGCCGGAACATAAAAAAGGTGGCTGACCCCGTAGCCGCGCAACATCTCCGCGACCAGGCGCGAACCCGTCATTCTTGGCATGCCTGTTCTCCCCCTTGTTGGAGCCGGCAGTTTAAAGCCGCCTGTTTATGTAATAAAAGAATATTTGGGTATTGTTCGATGCCTGTTTGATATAGTTGCGGCATGAACCTCCGACAGCTCCGTTACCTGCAGGGCATTGCCGAATCCGGCTACAACATTTCGCGCGCGGCCGAGCGCCTGCATACCGCGCAGCCGGGCATCAGCCGCCAGATCCAGTTGCTGGAACAGGAGCTTGGCGTCAGCCTGCTGCTGCGTCGCGGCAACCGCATCGTCGGCGTCACCGAAGCCGGTGGCGAAGTGCTGGAGGTGGCCCAGCGCATGCTGCGCGATGCCGACAACCTGCGCCATATCGGCGCCGAGTTCACCGAGCAGGCCTCGGGTCGGCTGGTCATCGCCACCACGCACATCCATGCGCGTTATGTGTTGCAGCGCGTGATCAAGACCTTCATGGTGACCCACCCTCGCGTGCAGCTGGTGCTGCGCCAGGGCGGACCGTCACAGATTGCGCAGCTGGTGGCGGCCGGCGAAGCCGACCTCGGCATCAGCAGCGAGCCGCCGGAACCCGTGGATGAACTGGTGATGCTGCCCTGCTCCAAGCTGGACCGCAGCGTGATCACCCGCAAACGCCATCCGCTGCTGAAGGAAAAGCGCCTGACGCTGAAGGCGCTCGCGGCCTACCCGCTGATCACGCTGGACCAGAGTTATATCGGCGGCTCGGCCGTATTGCGCGCCTTCGAGAAAGCCCGCATCACGCCGAATATCGTGCTGTCGGCGATTGATGCCGACGTCATCAAGACCTATGTCGAACTGGGGCTGGGCATCGCCATCCTGCCGACGGTGGCCTATGAACCGGACCGCGACCGCAATCTGCAGGTACGCGACGCCAGCGGGTTGTTCGAGCCCACCATCGCGCGCATTGAAATCCGCCGCAGCAGTTTCCTGCGCGACTATATGTACGATTTCATCCGGCTGGTCGCGCCGTCATGGAACCGTGAAATGATCGACCAGATCATGCGTTCCGGCCCGCGCTGAAAAAGCCCTTTACAGATCAGCCTTGATACCCGCGGTCTTGACGATTTTGGCGTATTTGCCGATATCAGATCTGATCGTCGCGGTGAACTGCTCGGACGTACCGCCGATCGGCTCATAACCCAGCGCACCCAGGCGCTGAATCACATCGGGCGACTTCAGGCTACCGGCAATTGCGGTGTTCAACCGCGTCACCACCGGCTTCGGTATGCCTTCCGGCGCGACCACGCCGAACCACGGTGAAATGTCGTAACCGGGCAAACCCGACTCCGCGATGGTCGGAATATCCGGCGACGACACCACCCGCTTTGCACTAGTCACGCCGACGGCGCGCAATTTTCCAACCGACGCATGCGGCTTGATCAGGGACAAGTCCGCAAACATCATGTCAATCTGACCGCTGACAACATCGGTCAGTGCCGGCGCCGTACCTTTGTACGGCACATGCAGGATGTCGGTTTTGGCCATGGCATTGAATAATTCAGCCGCCAGACTGGACATGCTGCCCATTCCGGAAGATCCGTAGCTGAGGAAGCCCGCTTTTTTAGCGGCAATCGGTATCAGTTCCTTCACCGTCTTTGCCGGCACTGTGGGATTGAGCGCGACGGCGTAAGGCACCAGTGCGACATTGATGACCGGCGTGAAATCACGGACCGGATCGTAAGTCAGTTTTTCATACAGGCTTGGGGCGACCGCGAGATTGCTGGTGCCGCCCATGGCAATGCCGTAACCGTCCTTGGGCAGGCGGGCCGCGGCCTCAAGGCCGATCGTGCCGCCGGCGCCGCCGCGGTTTTCCACGATGACCTGCTGCCCCCACTGCTCGGTCAGCTTCTGCCCGACCAGTCGGCCGAGTATGTCATTGGGCCCGCCTGGTGCGAAAGGCACGATCAGCTTCATCGGCCGGACCGGAAATGTCGGGGGCTGGGATTGCGCGAGGCTGCCGAAAGCCAGCAGCAGCATTGAAATACCCAGACAGAACGACAGTGCAAACATTTTCATGAAATACCCCTGTTTAAAAATCCTCGACGGGATAAAAGCAAACATCGTGCCCATGGATCCGGCGCGGTAAAGGCCATCTCCGGACGAAAGCGCATTCACATCGTGCATGATCCCACGGGACCGCCCTAAGCGGGTGCGGGTGCGACTGCGCATCGTCGGCTGTTCAGGACAATGGTTTCAGAAGCGTGATTTCAGGCGCAGGATTGGAGATTGCGGTGCGCCGACCAGACATACCACAGTCCGATGGCCGCCGGCACCGACATCAGTGCAAAGGTCAGGGTGTAATCGCCGGTCAGCAGGAAAACGTTGGCGCAGGCGATGGGGCCGACCGCCTTACCGGTATTGACATAAACCAGCGCACCACCGGTCAGCGGACTGATCTGCTCCCGCGGTGCGATGCGCGCGATCTCTGCAAGGAAGGCGCCGTTCCAGCCGCTGGCGGTGGAGCCCATCACAAAAAACAGAGCACAGGCCCCGGCCATCGGCCATTGCGGAGTCAGCGCAATACACAGCAGTGATGAGGCCACCATGACCACGCCGAGTATGACCATGGAGGCGAAAGCATTACCAAGAAGGTCTGCCATCCATCCCCAGAACAGGCGCCCGGCGACACCACCGACCTGCGCCGCCGTCAGCACGAATCCCGCGGCAATCAGGTCCCAGCCCAGCGCTTCGTTGAACAGGATCACGGTGAACGTGGAGATACCGAACTGCACGACGACAAAACAGCCGCCGCTGATCGACAGCCCGCGCAATGCGGGATGACGCCAGATCGCCACAACCCCGCTGAATGGATTGCCGCCGATGGGCGCCCCGGGGTCACGGTCAACATCCCAATAAGGACGCGCACGCCCCATGATCAGCACCAGAATGAACAACGCCAGTGAATTGCACGCAATCGCCCACTGCCAGCCGTAGTGAACCGCCACTGCCGGCGTGATCAGCGCGGCGCCGATGCCGCCCAGAGGAACGCCGGTCTGCTTCAGCGAAAAAATCAGGTTGCGCTTGTCAGCCGGCGTGTATCGCAGCAGCAAATTGGATGCCGACGGCGTCAGCGAACCGTAGCCCAGGCCCAGCGCAATCGAGGCCAGAAAAAAACAGGCGACATGGGGCAGGATCGCAATCAGTCCGCCGATGGCCACCAGCGACAGGCCGATCTGCTGCATGCGGGTAGAGCCCCAGCGGTTGTTGAATTTGCTGCCGAAGGCGAGCGACACAATCATCGCGCAGGCGAGCATGCTGATCTGGTAGCCGACCAGCGCCGATGAAATGCCGTAGGTCTGCGCCACCTTGGGCGCCACCGCAGGTATCATCGTCGTACCCATGGTGCCGATGCTCTGCCCTGCGAGCAGAACACTCATCAGAAAGACGAAGGACGGCTGCCCTTTGGCTTCAGCCGGCGTGTCCGCGCTCACCGCGCGTCCGGCTGCGGAACCGTCCACAGATGAATGGTCGAGGACCAGGAGCCGCTGGTATCATACTTTTCGTTAAGCTCGATACTGACGCTTCGGTCCGGCCGCCAGTTGCCGAAATCGAAATCATGGGACACGATCCGCGTTCCGGGCTTTAACTCGCGCAACAGCTTGGCACGCAGTTCATTCATCATTGCCGGCAGCAGATAAAGGGTCACTACGGAGGCTTCCGAAATGTCGGCCTTGAGTACGTCGCCTTCAACGAAGCGCACCACCTTCTCCAAACCGAGTTTGCGCGCATTGCTGTTGCTGCGATCGACCAGTTCGCGGTCGATGTCGTAGCCGCGACCGCTAGCGCCGTATTTCTGTGCCGCAGTAATGACGATGCGACCGTCACCGGAACCAAGGTCGATGACATGGTCACGGCCGGTCACACCGGCCATGCGCAGCATTTCATCGACCACCTGCGGCGGCGTCGGCACATAAGGTCCGCCGCTCAGCGGCGCATCCGCAGCATGAGCCGCAATGGCAACGCCGAAAAGCACTGCCGCGCAAAGACCTTTAAAATTTACTTTTAAATCAATTACTTGCATCTAATCCACATTCTCATCCAAACCCACGCTGGAACGCCAGTCCTTGCTCTTGAAGATCAGTGGTTTCAGCGCAAGGCCGAGCAGCACCAGACCCAGCACCAGCATCGTCACCGCAATCGGCCGCTGCAGGAAGATCATGTAATCACCGCCACTCATCGCCAGCGACTGGCGCAGCGATAACTCCAGCATCGGTCCCAGCACCAGGCCCAGAGCGACCGGCGCGAGGTCGAATCCGAATTTGCGCAATACGTAACCGATACCGCCCATCACCAGCATGATCCAGACGTCCATCGTGCTGTTGCTCACCGAATAACAGCCGAGAATGCAGAACGCGAGAATGCAGGGATAAAGATAGGCATAGGGTATGCGCAGCAGGTTCACGAACAGACCGACCATCGGCAGGTTAAGCACCAGCAGCACAACGTTGCCGACATACATGCTCGCGACAAAGCCCCAGAACAGATCGGGCTGCTGCTGGATCAGCATCGGGCCCGGCAGGATGCCGTGCACCATGATCGCCGCCAGCATCACCGCGGTGACCGGACCGGTCGGAATGCCCAGCGCGAGCATCGGCACAAAAGCGCCGGTGGCCGCGGCATTGTTCGCCGACTCCGGACCGGCAACGCCCTCGATGGCGCCGTTGCCGAAAAGCTCCGGGTGTTTCGACAGCCGGCGCTCGATACCATACGAAACAAACGACGAAATGATGTGCGCCGAACCCGGAATGATGCCGATCATGAAACCCAGCACGCTGCCGCGCATGATCGGTCCGACGGACAGTTTGAGATCGGCCTTCGTCGGCACCAGCTGGCGCAGCGTCGGCTGCTGGACCTTGGGCGGATCCGCCTGCCCCGCCGTCAGCAGGATTTCCGAAATACCGAACAGGCCGACCGCCACCGGCACAATGCCAACGCCATCTCCCAGCTCGACAATGTCAAAACTGAAACGCGTGTAGCCGCTCATCACATCGATGCCGATCATGCCGAGCAGCAGGCCGAGCACCGCCATCGCCAGCGTTTTGAGCATCGAGCCGCCGCTCATATAGGCCAGCACGAACAGGCCCATCAGCAGCAGCGCCGTATATTCCGGCGGACCGAATCGCAAAGCAAAAGATGCCAGCGTAGGCGCCATCAGCATCAGGCCGATCACACCCAGCGTACCGGCAACAAAGGAACCGATCGCGGCAATAGCCAGTGCCGGACCCGCGCGCCCCTGCTGGGTCATCGCATAACCATCGACACAGGTCATCACCGAAGCAGCCTCGCCGGGAATGCGCATCAGGATGGAGGTCGTGGAACCTCCGTACATCGCACCGTAATAAACACCGGCCAGCAGCACGATGGCGATGATCGGATTGAGCCCGAAGGTGGCCGGCAGCAGCAGGCTGATGCCCGCCAGCGGCCCTAGTCCCGGCATCATGCCGACCAGCGTGCCGATGATGCAGCCGAAAAAGGCATACATCAGCACTTCCGGCTGGAAAGCCACCGAAAACCCCATCATCAAACTGTTGAAGGTTTCAATCATCAGAAGCCCCAGGGGCCGACGGGCAGCGGCACTTTGAGCAGTGTACCGATGACATAAAACGAAGCGATGCTGAAACCGGCGGAGACCATCATCACCGCCAGCGGATGTTTGCGTTCGATGACGCCGAGGAAAAACACCAGGAATGCCGCCGTGGTCAGCCGGTAACCGATGCGCTCCAGCGCAAACGTTGCGGCGATACAGGCCAGCATGATGATCAGCGCGCGCGTGGCTTCCGGCCATTCGATTTCAGCCATGGACTGCGACCGCGCCCCCATCACCGCCACCAGCAGGCCGATGCCAGCCAAAGTGCAGGCCAGCAGCAGCGGCACATAACCCGGCCCCGGATCGGCCAGCGTGCCGACGGGAAATTCCCGATTGAACCAGATCACCACCAGCGCAATGGCGATCAGCACAACACCCGAAATCTGGTCGCTGCGCAAACCGCCCTTCACCTCAACATTCCCCTCGTTTGCACCGGTCATGAATTACGGTCCCACCTTGCCGACGACTTTGACCACTGCAGCCAGACGTTTGGCGTCGGCATCCCAGTATTTGGCGAACTCGGGCGCATCGAGGTATTTAACGGGTGAATTGACCTTGGCCATCTGGTCCTTGAACTCGGCATCACTCACCGCCTTGCGCACGCCGTCACGCAGCACCTTGACCACCGGTTCGGGCGTTGCGACCGGCACGAACATGCCGGCCCAGATGTAGTACTCGATGTCGTAACCCTGCTCCTTGAAGGTCGGCACATCCTTGTAGTTCGGATGGCGCTCCGCGCCCCAGCTGACGATGGTGCGCAGCTTGCCGGCCTTGACGTGCGAAGTGATTGCCGCCGGGCCGCCGGCGGTCATTGTCACATGGCCGCCGAGCAGCTGGGTGATAGCCGGGCCGCCACCGGTGGTCGGCACATGACGCATTTTCAGCTGCGCCGCATGCAGGAACATTTCCATCGGCATGTGCAGCGCGCCGTAAACCCCGGAAGACGAATAGGACAGCTCACCCGGCTGCTTGCGCGACAGCGCAATGATGTCCTTGACCGTTTTCACCGGCAGAGAAGGATGCACCACCAGGATCACCGGGTCCGCGGAAATCAGAGCAATCGGAGCCAGCTGGTCCAGTGTATAGGCCGGCTTGCGGTTAAAAAGCTTGTCGGCCTCGGGAATCACCGAGACGCTCGACAGCGCCATCAGCACGGTGTAACCGTCAGGACGCGCACTCGCCACCGCAGCATTGCCGACCGCACCGCCGGCGCCGGGCCGGTTCGACACCGTCACCGGCTGTTTGAACACTTTTTCCAGCGCAATCGCGGTAGGACGGCCGGTGACGTCAGCGACGCCGCCCGGCGGGAAAGGCACCACCATCGAAATTGCACGGTTCGGAAACGTTTCCTGAGCCTGTGCGGAAAACGCGGCTGTTGCCGCCATCACCGCGAACATGCTGCGTTTTACGATGCTTTTCATATTGTCATCCTCCACGTCATTGAAGCTGCAACCGATCAGGCGGCCACGACTCGATTGACCAGACGCCCAACCCCTTTGATTTCACAGATCACTTCATCGCCGGGCTGCAGATAACCCGAAGCCGTGACGACATCCTTGCGCATCGGCTTTTTGCCGCCGAGCTCCGCATCGCTGCCCCAGGCCGTACCGCCCGGCGTTCCGGTCGAGATGATCACCCCGGGCTGCAATGTGACAAAAGTCGAAAAGAATTCCACCAGCTGCGCACAGGTCCAGATCATCTTGCCAGTGGTGTTGCTCTGACGCAGCTCACCGTTGACATAAGTGCGCAGATCCAGTGCCTGCGGATCGCGGATTTCGTCGGCAGTGACAATCGCCGGACCGATCGGCGCACAGGTATCGAAATTCTTGCCCGGACCGAGGTTGTAAACCGAAGAGCCGTCGGGACGCAGCGTGACCTGGCGGTCGCGGGCGGTGACATCGTTCATCACCGAATAGCCGTAGATGTGTTCATGCGCGCGCGCCGCCGGAATATGCCGGCCGGGCTTGCCGATGACAATCAGCATTTCGGTTTCGTAGTCGAGCTTTTTCGTCACCTGCTCGTCACGCACGATATTGTCGCCGGGGCCGATGACGCCCAGCCCGGTCTTCAGGAAAAACTCCGGATCCTTGCGCGTGACTTCAGGCTTCTCTTCGCGGTGGTCCCAGTAGTTCTCGCCGCTGCACAGGATCAGCGACGGCGCGATCGGAGCGCGCAGCCGGGTTTTGGCCAGCGATATGCGCACGGCAGCCGGCGCCGCTTTCACCGCGTCACGGGCCGCATCGATTCCGGCATCCCCCGCCGCAATCAGCAGCGTCATGTCGGAAAAAGCCGCAAGCATCGCCGGTGCAGTGCCGTTGGGCGCCGCATCCAGCAGATCCACCACATCATCACCGGCCAGCGCGCCCAAGCGCAGCGCGCCATTACGTTCATAACGGACGAATTGCATCAGGACACCGGATTTTCGAGGGTGCCGATCGGCTCGATGGTGATAGCAACATGATCGCCGGGTTTGAGGTACTTTGGCGGATTGAAGCCGATGCCGACGCCGGCGCAGGTGCCGGTGGCGATCAGGTCGCCCGGTTCCAGCGTCATCACCCGCGACAGGTCTTCGATCAGCCGCGGAATGTCAAAAATCAGCTGGCTGACGAAGGCGTTCTGGCGGATCTCGCCGTTGACCTTGGTGATCAGCTGCAACTGGGTGACGTCCTTGATCTCGTCGGAAGTCACGATGCACGGACCCATCGGGCAGAAGCCGTCGAGGCTCTTTCCGAGGAACCACTGCTTGTGGCGGTTCTGCAGCGTGCGCGCCGTGACGTCATTGATGATGGTGTAACCGTAGACGTGTTTGTAGGCGTCTTTCTGCGGGATGTTGCGACCGCCTTCGCCGATGACCACGGTCAGCTCACCTTCGTAATCGACGGAATTGGTGTAATCATTGGCGCTGGGGATAGCTTCTCCCTGCGCAATCACCGAATTCGGCCATTTGGTGAACATGATGGGCACATCGGGAATAGCATCCTTGCCCGCGCTCGCATCAAAGCCGCTGTTGTGGAATTCCTTGGCATGGTCGTGATAATTCTTGCCAACGCAGAGAATGTTTTTTGCCGGACGCGGAAACGGCGCGAGCAGTTTCACGCTGGCGACGGGAATGCGGCCCTCACCGCTTTTGACAGCCTTGCGTGCACGCGACAGGCCTTTTTTGCCCAGCGCGACAAAGGCCGTCATCTCCTTCGGCAGCCGGGTCGATGCTGACAGATCGACAATCGTGCCGGATTCCTGGTCGTGCACGCCGATGCGTGCGCCCTGGGCATCAGAAAAAGTAACCAGACGCATTCAGTTCACCCCTTGTTGAATAATCAAAAGCGCCGCCTACGGCAGCGCATCAATACCAAATCCTGATCAGTCCGGCTTGGCGCCCGAGACCCTGACCACGTGCGCCCACTTGGCGATGTCCTGGTTCAGGTATTTCTCGAATTCGCTCACCGACATCACCAGCGCCTCGGCACCCTGCTTTTCCCAGTTTGCCGCCGTGTCGGCGCGGGTGGTGACCTTGGTAATTTCGCCATTCAGCCGGTCGAGAATGGGCCGCGGCGTCTGCGCCGGTGCCATCACACCCAGCCAGATCGTTGCTTCGTAACCCTTGACGCCAGCCTCCGAGACCGTCGGCAATTCCGGCGTGACTTTGGAGCGCTTCAGGCCGGTCGTCGCCAGCGCCCGAACCTTGCCGGTACGCGCATGCGTAGTCATCGTGGTCACCGCATCGAACATCATCTCGACCTGCCCGCTCAGCACACTGGTGCGCGCCTCGCCGCTGCCCTTGTGTGGCACATGCACGATGTCTGCCTTGATCAGCGATTTGAAGTATTCGCCGGCCATGTGGTATGGCGTGCCGTTGCCTGACGATGCGTAGTTCAGGCCCTTGTCCTTGGCTTTGGCGAGTTTGACCAACTCACTGACACTGCGCACAGGCAACGACGGATGCACGACCAGAATCAGATCGGAATAATTGATCGGCGCCACCGGCGCGAAGTCCTTCATCAACGTGAAGGGCTTTTTCGGGATCAGCGATTCGTTGACGGTATGGGTGTTCGACATCAGCAGCAGCGTGTAGCCGTCAGCAAGGGACTTGGCCACGACATCCGTACCGATGATGGAGCCTGCGCCTGGCCGGTTCTCGACAATGATGTTCTGCCCCATAGGCTGCTGCAGCTGCTGTGCGAGGAATCGCGCATAAAGGTCGGCCGGTCCACCCGCACCGAAGGGAACAACAATACGCACCGGTTTCACCGGATAATTCTGGGCCGATACCAGGCTGGCGACAGCCGCCATCACGGTAAATGCAACACCGCGCAACGCCAATTGCAGGACACGCATTGTGATCTCCTCACGGGATTTGAATGGACCTGTACTGCGCGCGCTGCGGCTGGGCCGGCGGCGCAAATTGTTCCATATATTGTAACCCACGGCGCTGCCCGCAGACCTGCGCCCGGGCCGCTGAATACAGCGTTTCTGCAGGTGCTGCAGCGGTGCCGCCGGCCTGTTCTGCTAAACTCAAAACCAGCTGACTCCGCCGGGAATTACGCCATGAATTCAAACAATAACAGCAACACCCGCGCATCCCGCCGAAAATCCTGAACCCGATGAACAGCCTCCTGCATCGGACGGTAGACCGTCTGGTCACCACGCGCGCCGGCGAGCTGCGCGCCCTGTTCTGGTCTTTTGCCTATTTTTTCTGCCTGCTCGCCGGTTATTACGTGCTGCGGCCGCTGCGCGACGAAATGGGCATCGCCGGCGGCGTGCGTAACCTGCCTTGGCTGTTCACAGCAACCTTTTTTGTCATGCTCGCTGCGGTGCCGGTATTCGGCGCTATCGTTGCCCGCCTGCCGCGCCGCCGCTTCATTCCGCTGGTCTACCACTTCTTTGTCGCCAACATCGCCATTTTCTGGCTGCTGCTGACTTTCGACATCGGCAAGGTGCATGTCGCCCGGGTGTTTTTTGTGTGGATCAGCATCTTCAACCTGTTTGCGGTCTCGGTGTTCTGGTCCTTCATGGCCGACCTCTACGCCTCGGAACAGGGCAAGCGGCTGTTCGGATTCATCGCTGCCGGCGGCTCCGCCGGCGCCCTGCTCGGCCCGACCGTGGCGCTGTGGCTGGCCGTACCGCTGGGGCCGGCGAACCTGCTGATCGTTGCAGCGCTGTTGATCGAAGTCGCCGTGTTCTGCGCGCTGCGTCTTGAAGCCGCCGCACCGCAATTACGTGCCTCGGCAGAAGCGGCTGCGGGTTCATCGGCGAACGTAAAAGCCGGCAGCACCTCTCTCGGCGGCAGCTGGTTCGCCGGCATCGCCATGCTGGTGCGCTCGCCTTATCTCGCCGGCATCGCGCTGTGGGTGGCGCTGCTGTCCCTGGCCGGCACTTTCCTGTATTTCCAGCAGGCCGAAATCGTCAAAGCCGCATCGGATGATCCGGCGGTGCGCACACGCATTTTTGCCGCTATCGATCTCGCGGCCGGACTGCTAACACTGCTGGTGCAGTTCCTTGCCACCGGCCGGCTGATCACCCGCTTCGGCGCCGGCCCCGCCGCCGCCGTGCTGCCGCTGGTGTTTTTACTGGGTTTTCTCACCCTGTGGTTGAGTCCGATGCTGTGGTTGGTGATTGCCTTCCAGGCCATACAGCGCACCGCCAACTTCTCGCTATCGAATCCGGCGCGCGAAGTGCTGTTCACCGTGCTCGACCGCGAGGAAAAATACAAGGCCAAGAACGTCATCGACCTGGTGGTGTTCCGCGGCAGCGATGCGCTGAGCAGCTGGTTGTTCTCTGCCTTGCGCGGCACCGGTCTTGAACTCGGCGCCATTTCACTCGCGACCGTGCCGGTCACTGCCGGCTGGCTCGCGCTGGCGCTGTGGCTGGGCCGGCAGCAGGAACAGCGCGCCGCCGCGCAGAAAATCCGATAATGAACCGATACGCACTGGAGTCACTGATGAAACAAACCGCAACCCGCACGCTATTCTCACGCCGCGACATGCTGGCCCTTGGACTCGGCCTCGGATCGATGGCATTGGCCGGCAAGGCCCGGGCGCAGACCGCGCCCCTGATGACGCGTCCGATTCCGCGCAGCGGCGAACGGCTACCGGTGATCGGTCTCGGCACCGCAATCATTTTTGATATCGGCAACGACAGCGCGCAGCGTGCCGAACGCGCCAAGGTCATCAATGCCTTTCTCGCCGGCGGTGGACGACTGGTTGATACCGCCCCTTCATACGGCAGCGCCGAATCCGTCGTCGGCGACCTGCTCGCCGACCTCAAGGTGCGCGACAAGGTCTTTCTCGCCACCAAGGTGCGTTCCAACAATAACGCCGAATTCATCGTCCAAATGAAAGAGTCGCAACAGCGGCTACGCTCGCCGAAATTCGACCTAATGCAGATGCACAACGTCGGCTTTCTCGATCGCGCGATGTTTGCCTCCCAGCTGGCGATCGTACGGGAATGGAAACAGCAGGGGAGCTTCCGCTATATCGGCGTCACGCACTCGCAGAATCAGGAACGCGCCAACGACCGCCTGATCGAAATGATGCAGCAGGAAAAACTCGACTTCATCCAGGTCAATTATTCGATGGCCGAGCGCAGCGTCGAGCAGCGCCTGCTCGCCGCCGCCGCCGATACCGGCACCGCGGTGCTGTGCAATCTGCCCTTCGCCCGCGGCGTGCTGTTCCGTGCCGTGCGCGGACAGACGTTGCCGTCATGGGCCGCCGAAGCCGGCGCGGCCAGCTGGGGGCAGTTCTTCCTTAAGTATCTGCTGGCCCATCCGGCGGTGAATGCGGTGATGCCCGGCACCGACAAGGTCGAATACATGTACGACAATCTCGATGCCGGTCGCGGCCTGCTGCCGGATGCCGCGATGCGCCGCCGGATGGCGGCGCATATCGACACGCTGCTCTAAATCGATCTCAGGCGTGTTTCACCGGGCGGATCGCCACGCCGTCATCGGTGATGCGGCGGTTAAGCAGGTTGGCGCAGGCCGCCACTACCGCCAGCGACGGCGTCGGAACACCGGTCATCTGACCGAGTTCAATCAACACATTGATGATGGCATCCATCTCGAGCGGACGGCCGGCGCGCACGTCCTGCAGCGTCGAGGTCGGCAGCGATGCGCGTTTCGCCGCGTCGGCCACCCGTGCCTCGACATCAATGTCCATTTTCGTGCCCACGGCATTGGCCAGCGCCATCACCTCGCGCATCATCGCCACCGCCAGCGGCTTGGAACCGGCGAATTCAGCAACCTCGCGCGCGGTCGACTGGGTGATCGCACCCAGCGGATTCCACACCGCATTCGACAGCAGTTTGGTCCATTTGACCAGGCGCACATCGTTCGACACCTTGCCGGTCCAGCCGGCGCGGGTGGCGATATCGGCAATCGCCTGAACGCGCGGCGTCACCGTGTTGTCGATTTCGCCGATGACCAGGGCGTCGGTATCGCCATCCGGCACGCGGATATGTCCGGGCGCGACCAGATCGGAAGGCTTCAGTGCCGTACCGCCAATGATCATCTGCGGTTCAAAAGTCCGCATCAGCACGCCGTCCGGATCCAGAGATTTCAGCTGCGCATCCTTGAACTTCGACGACACGCCCTGGAAATACCACCACGGGATGCCGTTCTGCGGGAATACCAATACGCCGTCCTTTTTCACCAGACTGCGCAGATGTTGCGCCACCGGTGCGATCTGCTGCGACTTCAGCGTCACGAACACCACGTCATACGGACCCTTCTCCTCGCCTGGCTTGCACACGCGCACCTTGATCGGATCGGGCACGCCGCTTTTCGGACCTTCGAGGATCAAACCGCGCGTCGTCAGCGCATCGTATTGCGCGCCACGTGCCACCAGCGTCACATCCTCACCGGCGACCGTCAGACGACCGCCAAAAAAACCACCGATGGCGCCAGCGCCATAAACCAGAATCTTCATTGATATTCCCGGGTTGAGTTACAGGGTGCCGGCGCAATGCCCCGTCGGCGATAGATCATAAGTATTTGTTTTTATTAATTAATATTAAGCGGTTAAACAGGCCAGCGCCGACTCGATCACGGCATCTGCCACGGCAGCCAGCTCAGCCGCCGTACGGTTCTGCACCGGGTGAGGAACATACACCACCGCCGGCTCAAAACCCAGCGCCCGGCTCTGCACGGCGACCGCATCACGGAACTCCGTCGTCACCACTGACACGCCGGGCAAACCGCGCTGATCAAAAGTCATCAGGTCGTGCAGACTGCACGACGTGCATGACCCTCAATCCGAGAGCCCGATCAACACCACATCGGCTTCACTGACCACCTTGTCGACGATTTCCTTCGAAGCAACCTTGGCATTGGTCGGTTTGCCGAAGCGTTTGGTATTGATGCCGCGCTCCCCCATACGCTGTTCGATCCGGTTCAGGAATTCATCGCTGCGTGTCTTGCCGATATCGAACAGGCCCACGGTCAGGCCTTCCAGCGTCCTTGGCGGCGCACGCCTTGCCCGCATCACCGCTCCGGTTTCCGCGGTCGGATCGCGCATCCAATTCATCGTGCTCATTCCTTGATCTCCTTGGTCACGGGTTGCAGTTCGGTACGGCTGCGGCCAGCCAGCCAGCCCGGCAGGATCGCCGAGAACAGTCCGGCAGCACCACCGGCACGCACCACCATCAATGCATCTTCATGAAACTTCGGCACCTGCTCACCGGCACGGCTGGCCGGTATGCCCTCGCCCACGCCATCCGCACCGGCAACCAGTTCTGCGCCGGGTCTGATGGTTGCCTCGTACAGTGCACGTTCAATTCGCGCGCGGTCCCAGCCAGCTTCACGGTAAATGCCGTAATGCTCCGGCGACAGCACCAGCACCGCACGTGCCGACTGCACCAGCCTGGGATGGCCGATATTCACCAGCGACATCGCGAACGATTTCGTCAACGCTTCGGGCGTGCGTGATTTCTGGTCGACAAACGCCTCGGGACCGTGCCCCTGGAACAGCGTCACCGCGGACTTGCCCGGCGCAATGCCGCGCGCCTGCGCCAGCGGCTGCCAGGCCGGATCGGATTCATCTTCGGCAAAACACAGTGTGAATTTGCTCGGTGCGCCCAGCGTTGCACGGTCCACTTCTCCCGGACGGCCACCGCCGACATTGCGCACGATCAGATTCAGCGCACGACCGATGGTGGCGTTGGCGCGATTGCCCTGACCCAGCGCATTGATGCCGCTGTTCATGCCGATACGCTTGACGATCGGGCCGTTGACGATGATCACCGGCGACGAGAAATACGTGGTTGCCAGCACGCCATGCAGCGTGAACACCGGCTCCAGTGCCGCCTCGATTGCCGCCAGCAGCACCGGCATATATTCCGGTTTGCAACCGGCCATCACCGCATTGATGGTGACTTTTTCGACCGTGCATTCGGCAAGATTCGGCGGAATGCGGCCGACAATCTCGTCGGGCTTGCGCGAAGTACCTTTGAGCATCGCGATCACCCGTTCGTCAGTCGGTGGCGTGACCGGCAGGCCGTCGGTCCAGCCGAGCTCGTAACAGACTTCGGCCGGATCGATGTTTTCGCCGTATTCCACCTTGCGCGCTGCGAGCCATGTGGCGCCGCTGTGTTTGGCTTCCAGCTTCTCGGCCACCCCGGGCTCGAGTGAACGCGACCCTCATCCCGGCCGCAATACCGGCAGATGCACGCCGAGGTCGGCAATACCGGTCAGGCGCTGCCAGCCGGCGCGGTCCCAGCCGACGACGCGCTCGACTTCACGGCCGCCCTGATAACGGATCAGCGTCGGCATGGATTCAATATTGTTTCTCCACGACCAGCCGAGTTCACGGTCATCAATCACGCCGGTCACACCCGCAGGGAACTGCGGATCATCCTGCGATACAACACGGAAATCACGGCACTCGGCAGCCGCACGACGCATTTCATTTTCAATCAGCACGCAGGTTTCGCAGGCGCGCTTGGCAAACACGACCAGGCCGTCGCGGATCAATGAATCAGACAACAGGCGCCTCCGGAATTGTTGCAGTTGGGTGAATCGCCTCTCATTCTGCTACGCTAATCGCCCATGCTCAACCCTGAAAAAACCTGCCGGCTTCAGTTCATCCTGTTGATTGCGGCCCTGACGGCTTGCGCGCCGCTGGAATGGCACCAATCCGGCGCATCGCCGGACTCGGAAGGTTTTGCACAGGAACAGGACCTGATGCGCCGCTGCATGCAGAATCAGGGTTATATCCTGCAGACCAAACCGCAATCCCCGTGAGCGACCGTGACCGATCCTTCCTTCAAGCGACGCCTGCTGCTGCAGGCCGGCGCTGCCGCCCTGCTTTTACCAGTGACTGAAACCCGCGCAGCGCCGGCCGGCCTGATTACCCGCGCGATACCGCGCAGCGGCGAACGCCTGCCGGCAATCGGACTCGGCACCTACCAGGTGTTTGACCTGCCCCAATCGCAGCTGGCCGGCACCGAACTGCAGGCCGTGCTGAAACGCTTCGTCGAACTCGGCGGTGCCGTTGTTGACTCCTCCCCCATGTACGGTCACGCGGAAGCCACCACTGGCATACTCAGCAGCGCATTAAATGCGCGCAAATCGCTGTTTTTCGCCACCAAGGTCTGGACCAGCGGTCGCGAAGCCGGCATTCGCCAGATGGAAGACTCCTTTCGCCTGATGCAGACCAAAACCATTGACCTGATGCAGGTACACAACCTGCTCGACCTGAAGGTCCACCTGCCGGTGCTGCGCGACTGGAAAAAAGCCGGGCGCATCCGCTATCTCGGCATCACCCACTATCACGCAGGCGCCCATGCCGAAGTCGAAAAACTGGTCAAAACCGGTGATTTCGATTTTGTACAGATCAACTATTCGATGGATGAACCCGAGGCCGAGGCGCGCCTGCTGCCTGCCTGCGCAGACTCCGGCACTGCAACATTGATCAACCGGCCGTTTTCACAGGCGGGCCTGTTCGGCAAAGTGCGCGGCAAACCGCTGCCGCCTTGGTGCGCCGACATCGACTGCAGCAGCTGGGCACAGTTTTTCCTGAAATGGATCATCAGTCACCCGGAAGTGACATGCGCGATCCCCGGCACCGGGCGCGTCGCGCATATCGAGGACAATATGGCCGCCTGCACCGGACGCCTGCCCGGTGCAGCACTACGAAAAAAAATGACAGCGTATTTTTCAACTCTGTAAGGTTTGCGCGGCCAGCGTCTGCAGCGTATTGTGAACTCCGCTTCATCCACACTCAAAGGGAGGGGTCATGTCTGCAATAAAAACAGCTCTGAAACTGCTGTCGGCTGCCTGCATCACCGCAATCTCGCTGAACGCTGCCGCTCAGGCACGGCCCGATTACGGTCCGGCCATCAATGCGGCCACTGCAAAAAAACTCGCCGCAGCAGCAATCGCCGAATGCACCAAAAACAAATGGAATGTGGCTATCGCCATCGTTGACACCCACGGCGGCCTTGTCTATTACGAGCGCATGGAAAACACCCAGACTGCCAGCTTCGATATCGCCATCATGAAAGCAAAGGTCGGCGCCATGTACCGCCGCGCCACCCGCGCCTTCGTTGAAACCATTGCCAAGGACGGCCCTGCAGCATTGTCCCTTCCCGGCGTCGTCGCCTCCCCTGGCGGCATGCCGATCTTCCAGGATGGCAAGGTCATCGGCGGCATGGGCGCCAGCGGTGTCACCGGCGATCAGGACGAGCAGTGCGTCAAGGCCGGTCTCGCCGCAATGTAACCAAGCCTTCACCAGTGGTATAAACGGGACCTTCAAGGTCCCTTTTTTTCGTGTGCGCACATTCATGAATCTGTCCATCCATTCCCTGCGGCTGCTCCTCTGCGCCTGCATCCTGATGCTTGCCGCCGGCTGCAGCATGGTGCGCGTCGTCTACAACCAGGTCGACACGCTGGCAGGATGGATGGCACATGAGTACTTCGATCTCGAGCCCGCACAGCGGGATGATTTTTCCCGGCGCTTTGAAAAACTGCATGCCTGGCATCGGCGCGACCAGTTACCCGAATACGCGCAATTCCTGTCTGAAACCAAAATCAGGGCGCAACGCGGAATATCCGCCACCGACATGCTCTGGCTGTTCGACGGCATGAAATCCCGCTATGCGGCGATTGCGGTTCGAGCCGCCCCGGATGCCGCAGAACTGCTTGCAGGATTAAGCGATAGCCAAATCGACCACCTGCGCCGCGAATTTGGCCGTATGAACGAAAAATTCCTCAAGGAAAACCGGACACTGGAATCGATAGCGGCACGCCGGCTGCGCCAGCAGCGCACCGCGCTCGCCCAGATCCGCGACTGGGTTGGCCCGCTCTCCGACAGCCAGGAATCGCGCGTCATCACACTGCTGCAAACATTACCCCTGACCGACGCACTGCGCCACGAAGACCGCCAGCGCCGCCAACGCGAATTCCTCGCGCTGCTCGAAACCCGCAAGACCGACCGCAACGGATTCACCAAGCGCGTGCGCGAGTGGCTACTGAACTGGGAACGCAACCGTCCGCCGGAACTGGCGCGCAGCTTGGAAGAGTCCTGGAAAAAGCGTGCCGAGTTTTCCGCTGCGGTCGACAAAATGCTCACGACCGAGCAACGCAGCCACCTCAGCCACCGGCTGCAGGATTACATCGACGATTTCCGTTACCTCGCCGCCCAAAAAACGGCGGTCGCCAGAAACGACTGAGCTAAAATCCGTCATCCCCAAACACCTAATTGCACTGATGCCCACCTATACCGGCCGTATTGACTCCAAACTGCCCCGCGTCGGCACCACCATTTTCACGGTGATGTCGCGCCTTGCCGCCGAGCACAATGCGATCAACCTGTCGCAGGGATTCCCCGACTTTGACTGCGCACCAGAACTGCGTGCACTGGTCACCAAATACATCAATTCCGGGCTAAACCAGTATCCGCCGATGGCCGGCGTCGCGCCGCTGCGCGAAGCCATCGCCGCCAAGAATGAAACGCTGTACGGTATCCGCTACGACGTCGAACAGGAAATCACCGTGGTGCCCGGAGCCACCTACGGCATCTACACCGCCGTCGCCGCGATGATCCGGCCCGGCGACGAAGTCATCCTGTTCGAACCGACTTATGACAGTTACGCCCCGGCCGTGGAAGTGCATGGCGGCGTGCCGGTTTATGTGCAACTGCGTTACCCCGACTACAGCATCGACTGGCAAGCCGTTCAGGCGGCGATCACCCCCAGAACCAAATTACTGATCATCAACACACCGAACAATCCGACCGCGACCGTCATGTCATCGGAAGACATGCGCATGCTTGAAGGCCTGTTGCGCGGCACCGATATTGCCGTGATCAGCGATGAAGTCTATGAACACATCGTGTTTGACGGCCACCAGCACCAGAGCGTGACGCGTTTTCCCGGACTGGCCGAACGCAGCTTCCTGGTTTCTTCTTTCGGCAAGACCTACAGCGTCACCGGCTGGAAAATGGGCTATGTCGCCGCACCCTGCGAACTGATGACGGAATTCCGCAAGGTGCACCAGTTCAACGCCTTTGTCGCCAATGGCCCATTCCAGTACGCCTTTGCCGAATTCATGAAAAATCCTGAGGCCTATCTACAGCTCGCTGCTTTCTATCAGAAAAAGCGGGATTTCTTTCTGGACGGAATGAAGGGCTCACGTTTCAAACCCCTGCCCTCGCGCGGCACCTTTTTCCAGAACCTCGCCTATGACGCGATCAGCGATGAAAAGGATACCGATCTGGCGGTACGCCTGACCAAGGAACACGGCGTCGCTTCAATACCAGTGTCGGTGTTTTACCGCCAGCCGCCGGCACATCGGGTGCTGCGGTTTTGTTTTGCCAAGTCCGAGGCAACTTTGGCGAAAGGGGCCGAAATCCTGAGCCGCCTCTAGGGTTAAAGACCGCCGTGCAAAGCGGCATACACATAAATCACCGCAATACAGATCACCGTCACCTTGGCACTGAACCAGCGGTTCATCCCCAGCAGTTCCCCGAAGGGCAGTCCGTAACGCCCCGCCATCGCCAGCATGGTGTTCGACATCGGACAGGCGGTCAGTCCGACGCCCCAGCACATCAGGAAAGTCATAGCCAGCATCGTCTGATCGGGTTGCAGCGGCATGATCCACGGCCCCAGTACCGAAACCAGGATGATCGGATGCAAGCCGATCCAGGCACAGAGATTCATCACGATCAGCACCAGGCTGGCCTGCAGGGGGCCGAAGTGCGAGAACGGCAACGCCAGATCCAGCACGTCGATGGCGCCGGTCATGCCGGCGGAAAGAATGCCCGCCGCCAGAAACAGGGTCAGTTCACCGTTCATTGCCGGAAGGCGGTTATGCACATGGCGCAGCAGTATTGCGACGGCACCCGCTCCACTGCGCACCAGTAAAGTCAGCACGGTGACCAGCGACGCCATTGCAGCAATGATCGCCAGTACCGACCAGCGCGGCTGCCATTCGTGGATAGCGAGCACGCTGACCGCCAGCACCGCCGGAACCCATAAGGCCTCAAGGTGCAGCGGGTAACCGACAAAATCGCGCCCGCCGCGGTGCCGTTCCGAGGTCAGCGTAAACCAGGTCACGGTAATGCCGGCAATGGCCACCGGAATGCCCCAGAAAATCAATTGTGTCAGGCGCGCTTCCGGCGCAAAGGTCAGCGCCGCTGCCATCGCGCCGTAAAACGGCGACCAGGCCGCGCCGACGATAAAGGCCTGCGACAGGCCCATCGCCTGCTCCATGGTCAGTTTGGCCCTTGCGCTGAGCCGGTCGGCAAAGATCGCCACCGCCGAAAAATTGATGACCGCACCGAACAGATGCACGCCGATCATGGTCTTGAACAACGCGCCGCGACCGCTTTCCAGCGGTTCGGCATCCGACTCGCTGCTGACGGCAATCAACTGCAGGAAGGAAACCGCGATCAACATCCCAGCGAGCGGCACGTTTTGCGTCAAAGCCATCCCGATCAGGCCGCTGGCGCCACGCGTCATACTCCAGGCGATACCCAGAGCGCCGATACCGGCCAGCACCAGCACCATAACCAGCTGTTGCTGCGGCAGTCGCGGCAACAGCAACAGGCAGGCCGCCCAGGCAATGACGCCGGTCATCCATGCCGGATAGCCGGGCAGCCACACGGCCGCCACGACCAGAATGACCACCGCGAGATAAAGCCACGCCGCAAGCACGTTGCGCGGCGACACCGGATTGTTCAACGGAGACTTTCAGATAGCCGGCGGGCGAACCCGCCGGCTGTTTGCGCTTAGAGCACGCCGGACAGGCCGCCGTCGACGTTGATACAGCAGCCGGTGACATAACTCGCTGCGTCGGAGGCGAGGAATGCAATCACATTGGCCACCTCTTCCGACTCACCCATGCGTTTCATCGGCACGGTTTTACCGGTATCGGCGTAATGCTGCTCCACCGTCTTGTTGTTGCGTGCAGCACCACGCTCCTGCTGCTTCGACTTGATCTTGCCCACGGCAACAACGTTGACCAGGATGTTGTCCGGCGCGAGTTCCTTGGACAGGCCTTTGGCCAGCGCCAGTCCTGCCGCACGGCTGACCGTGGTCGGGAACATTGCCGCCCCCGGCTGCTTGGCACCGACCATGTTCAGGTTGATGATGCGACCACCGCCGACTTTTTTCATGTGCGGAACCGCCGCGCGCGTGGTGCGCACCTGGGCCATGACCTTGATTTCCATATCCAGGTTCCAGAAAGAGTCATCGACTTTGTCAAAAGCCACCTGGCCGGACCCGCCGGCATTGTTGACGACGATATCGAGGCGGCCGAAATATTTCGCAGCCTCCTCGATGAAGCGCTCCATGTCGCCTTCCTTCGACGCATCGGCAACAACACCCAGCACGTCGCCGCCCTGCTTTTTCAGTTCGGCGGCGAAGGCCTGGATCAGCTCCGGACGCCGCGCACAGAACGCAACCTTCACGCCCTCCGCCACCAGACGCTCCACAGTCGATTTGCCGATGCCCTCGGTGCCGCCGGTCACGGCAGCCACTTTTCCACGCAATCCCAATTCCATAACGACAACTCCTTCTGATGATTTAAACCTGCCAATGGCACACTAAGCAGTGCCGAATCAGTTGCGCACCGCAGCAATCAATCTCCAGCGATGAAAAAACACGGTCTTGCCGTCCTTGATTGCCAGTCCCATCCCGGCGCTGCGGCCCTCCTCGGCCAGCGCCCGCGCGACCACACGCAGCGATTGTGTCCGCAGCCCGTCGTTGGCAATACCCATCCACTCCTCGAACTCCCGGGATTTGACCCAGGCTGAACGATCGAGAATTTCAAAACCCGATGCGGCAACCAGCGCATCCAGCCCGGTCGCCGGTAGCATGCGCAGATGCGAAGGATCGCGCAGATTTTCGATCGCGTTCTGTAACGCAGCCTCCGCCGCATCCTCGGAAACCACTACATCGACGACCACCAGACGCCCACCGGGACGCAGCACTCGGGCGACCTCGCGCAAAACAAGACCGGGATCAGCGAAATGATGGATGGCCAGACGGGTCACCACACCGTCAAACGATGCGTCGGCAAAAGGCAGTGCTTCGGCATTGCCTTGTTTGAATTCAACATTGGTCAACCCGGCTTCCGCACAGCGCTTGCGCGCTTTTTCCAGCATCGCCGGCGTGACGTCGAATCCGACCGCCTTCTTCGCGCCTCTGGCAACAGCGGCAGTCACCACACCCGGACCGCAGGCGAGATCAAGGATCACGCCCTTTGCGGCTTTTCCGAGCGCATCACCGAAGCGGTCTTCCACACGGTCATCCGCCTTCGGTGCATAAGCATCGAATGTCTGGGCCTGGCGGGTGAACTCCTCTTCAACGCGCTTGATGTGTTCCATGGCAGGCTGGTGTGTATAAGACGTGTATTGGACTACGGTGGCCGGCAAACAGCGAAATATTGTAACCTGATTGCCCTTCGACAACGCCCGACTTTCACTGCCGAAACACCATGATCATCGCCATTCCCGACGACTACCATAATCTGGTCTGCACGCTGGACTGCATCAAGCTGTTGAAAGACCACGAGGTCCGCATCTATAGCGACGCCGCACCGCCCGCCGCAGACCTCGTCCGCAATCTGCGCGATGCCGAGATCATTATTCCGATTCGCGAACGCAGCCGCTTTACGCGTGACATCATCAGCCAGCTGCCGAAGCTGAAACTGTTCAGTCAGACCGGCCGCAGCTGCCATCACATCGATCTGGATGCCTGCAATGAACTGGGCGTAGCCGTTGCCGCCGGCAGCCATGCTTCCCCCCATACCGTCGCCGAACAGACCTGGGCAATGATACTCGGCAGCCTGCGAGAAATTCCGGCAGAAACCGCACTGATGAAACGCGGTGGCTGGCGCAACCGCTTCAGTACCGGCCTCAAAGGCCGCACGCTGGGCGTTTTCGGACTCGGCACCATCGGCGCCCTGGTTGCTGCAACGGGCAAGAGCTTCGGCATGCGCGTACTGGTCTGGGGACGCGAAAATTCATTGAGCGCCGCACGCGCAGCCGGCTATGACACCGCAGCCAGCCAGGATGAGCTGTTTGAGCAATCCGACGTGCTTACACTGATGGTGCGCCTGACCAAAGAGACCCGCGGTATCGTCAATGCAGGACACCTCGCACGCATGAAACCGACTGCATTGCTGGTCAACACTGCACGTGCCGAGCTGGTTGCGAGGGGCGCATTGGAAACGGCTCTGCGAAATGGCCGACCGGGATACGCTGCGGTTGATGTCTATGAAAACGAGCCAGTGCTTGATGGCAAACATCCGCTGCTGGGACTGGATAATGCGCTGTGCACTGCGCACAGCGCCTGGCTGGAACGCGATACCTATGAGCTGTATTTTGGCGAAGCTTTCGCCAACGCTGCGGCTTTTGCTTCAGGACAGCCAGTGCGACTGGTCAACACACCGATCCGTCGCTGAAACATCCTGATCAGCGCACCGCACCACCTTCAAACGCGGCGTCCAGCAATCACCCGATACGCCAGAGGCCTGCATCGCTGACGGCCTGGCCGTTGCTCTCAAGGCGTATCAGTGATGCATGAAGGGAACGCATCGCGACATTATGGATACGCGGCGGCACATCATCGTAGGCGTGTATCACCAGTTGCTCCAGTGTGGCCGGTCCGACGCACTCCAGTGCGGCGCGTACTTTTTCTTCGCGCTTCAGCCGGTGTGCAATCAGCCGGCGAACTTCATCCTGCGGCGTTTCAATGACATGGCCGTGACCCGGCGCCAGCGCCCCGACAGGCAGTTCCAGCAGCCCCTGCAGAGAGTCCAGATAAGCCTGCATATCTCCGTCGGGCGGAGAGATCACTACCGTGGACCCCTGCATGACGTGATCACCGGTGAACAGCACGCCGCGATTTTCGAGCAGGTAGCAGAGGTGATTCGAAGCATGACCGGGGGTATGCACGGCGCGCAGACTGAATTCGCCGCAGACCACCACATCGCCATCCACCAGCGCGCGGTCCGGCGCAAACAATTCATCCTGCCTGCCGTCGGCAGGCACATGGCCGTAACCGAACACCGTCGCGCCGGTCGCTGCGCGCAGCGCACGGGCCAATGGTGAGTGATCACGATGGGTATGCGTACAGAAGATCCAGCGCAACCGGTTACCGACCACATCCAGCAGCGCATCCCGGTGCGCATCCAATTCGGGGCCGGGATCAATCATCGCTATCTGCTCGTGTCCGAGCAGATAGGTATTGGTCCCGGGGCCGGTCATCATGCCGGGATTAGGCGCAGTCAGCCGGCGCACACCAGGTGCGATCTCGACAACTTCACCGGGAATAATTGGCTTCAGTTCTGCCACTGACCTGCACCTTCCTTGGTGCCGGCCTCTTCGTAGCCGGACTCGCCCGGAAGATAACGCCGTCCGTCCTTGCCGATTCTGGGCATCAGCGCCTGCACATTGCCCTGTATCGAATGCAGGCTGCGGCGCAGTCCGGCAACATTGCTGCAGTCGGCGAAAGTTTCCAGCGTGCGCACAGTCGGCGTGCGCATCTCGAATTCACCGCGCTTGTGCAGCGTCAGCGCTTCGCCCGGACTGATCCAGGTGGCGGCAATGGTTTCATGATCATCATGAAAGGGTTCCTGCTCAGCCGGCGCTTCCGCCATGAAAAAGCGCGTGTCATATCGGCGCGGCGCAGTTATCGGTGTAATCCAGTGCGCAAAATAGGTCAGCTGATCCGCGGCTAATTGCAGTCCTTCCGCCTGAAGGATTGCGGCGAAATCCAGCTCACCCGCATTAAGCTGGCGGCGATACGTATCAAAACGCACCGAGGCCTGTGCATCGCACAGCTTTACGATGTCGCCGGCACGATCACGTGCCAGCAGCAATCCGGCCTCTTCGAATGCCTCTCGGATGGCGGCAACCCAGTAACCCACGCCATCGGCAGCCAGGCCCAATGCAGCGCAGGCCGCCGCATCATCGAGGCAAGAACATAAGCCATTGTTTTTAAATAATAAATCAGCCTCGTCGAGACCGCCACCGGGAAACACATACATACCCGGAACAAAACCTGATTTGAGATTGCGACGCATCATCAGCACTTCGATGCCATCACCCGCATCACGCACTATGGTAACCGTCGCCGCCGGCAACGCCGGCACCGGAGTCCCGCTTTCTTTTTTAACGTTCACTGACAACCTTTCAATATTGCACCAGCAGCTTGATCAGACTGGATGTATCAAGCTTACCACCGCCCTGTTTCTGCACTCCCGCGTAAAACTGGTCGATCAGCTCAGTACCCGGCAACTGGGCGCCGTTGCTGCGCGCCGCTTCCATCGCAATACGCAGATCCTTGCGCATCAGATCCACAGCAAAACCGAAGTCAAACTTTCCGTCGATCATGGTTTTCCCGCGGTTTTCCATCTGCCATGACGTTGCAGCCCCTTTCGAGATGACGTCGACAACGCGTTTGCCGTCGAGTCCTGCATGCAGCGCAAACGCCAACCCTTCGGCCAAACCCTGCACCACACCGGCAACACAGATCTGGTTGACCATCTTGGTTTTCTGGCCGGCGCCGGCCGGACCCATCAACGTCACCGCACGCGCGTAATGCGCGATCACAGGCTCGGCCTTCGCAAAAGCTGCGGCATCGCCGCCCACCATCACTGTCAGGATGCCCTGCTCCGCACCGGACTGACCACCGGAGACCGGTGCATCGAGAAAATGCAAGCTTCGTGCCCGTGCTGCAGCATATAACTCCTCAGCAACGCTGGCGGACGTCGTCGTGTGGTCAACGAAAATCGCGTCTGCAGTCATCGCCTGGAAGGCACCGTCCGGTCCAGCTGTGATTTCGCGCAGGTCGTTATCGTTACCGACACAGCTGAACACCAGCGCAGCGTCGCGGGCCGCAGCGGCCGGTGTCTCCGCCACCTGACCGCCATGTGTTGCCGCCCAGGCCCGGGCCTTGGTCTTGCTGCGGTTGTAGACGATGACCGTATGACCGGCCTTGACCAGGTGCCCGGCCATGGGACCACCCATGACGCCAGTACCGATAAATGCAATTTTCATCAGATTAGTCCTGAACAGAAGAAATCATGAAAATCCGGGAACCTAGCCCGGAAATTACGGAAAACCGGAACGTATCGCATACACTGCCTCCCCACCACTGTTCGAAAACAAAATCAGCGTTCAAGCCCGGCGATGCATGCCCCAGAAAGCGCTATGTAAATGATACAAAGACTTTGTCAGCTATGGATGTGCGGGTTAGCTTATACCCTATTCGCAACGTCACCCGCGTGGGCACAAACCGATTCCGGAAACACCAGGCACCCGCTGATCAACCGGATCTGGGACACCCGCATGCAACAACCAGTGACCCGGAGCGATCTGGAGCGCCGGCTGCAAGGCGCACGTTACGTACTGCTCGGTGAAGTCCATGACAACGGCGCCCATCACCGCATGCGCCGTGATCTGATCGCCGCGCTGATCCGGGATGGTCGCCGCCCGGCGATTGCAATGGAACAATTTGACCGAGAACAGCAGACGGCAATGGACCGAGCCATTGCTGATGCACCGCGGGATGCTGAACGGCTGCGCGTTGCCAGCGGCTTCAATGATCAAGGCTGGAACTGGCCGGACTATGCACCGATCATCAGCCTTGCTCTCGACGCCGGACTGCCGCTGCTGGCAGCCAATCTGTCGCGGGACCAGGCCTTCCGCGTTGCCACTTCAAATGCCGCGACCGTTCTCGGCACGCAAACCGCGGAAACGCTGGGACTGAATAAACCCTTGCCGCCGCCGGCACAACGCAAGCTGGAACGCGTCATCGACGACGGGCACTGCGGCAAGGCGCCTGCAAAGATCCTGCCCGGCATGATCGCCGCGCAACGGGCACGCGATGCGGTGATGGCGCAGATTGTCGCGAAGCACGCCGGAACCGGCGCCGTACTGGTGGCGGGCAACGGCCATGTGCGGCGTGATTTCGGCGTGCCGCTCTATCTTCAGGACAGCACTGCACCGGCCAACCTCCTTGCCGTGGGATTTATCGAGGTGCAGGACGGGCAACTGCAAACTGCGGATTACTACGACAGCAGCGCTCCCGAATACGATTACATTGTGTTTACGGAACGGGTAGCGAGGGAAGATCCCTGCGCCACGCTCAGTTTCAAACCGCGTCAGCCGATGACGCAACCCTGAGTGGTCGCCTTCAACGGCTCGACAAAGGTTGTGACATCCACACCGTTGCGGATCGCCGTCATCTCGGCCAGGATCGCCACGGCAATTTCCGGCGGCGTCTTGCTGCCGATTTTCAGTCCGACCGGCCCATGCAGGCGGGCAATCTCCTCCTGCGACAGATCAAACTCCGCGAGACGCTTGCGCCGCGCATCGTTGTTTTTCCGGGAACCGATGGCGCCGATATAAAACGCCGGCGACTTCAGCGCCTCCAGCAGCGCCATGTCATCCAGCTTCGGGTCGTGGGTAAGCGTTACCACCGCACTGTGCCCGTCCAGATTCATTTCGGTGACGACATCGTCGGGCATGCCGCGCTTCAGGGTCACGCCCGGCACATCAAAGGTCTCGGTATATTCTTCACGCGGGTCGCAAATCGTGATCTGGTAATCCAGCGCCTGCGCCATCTGTGCCAGATAAGTCGACAGTTGCCCCGCGCCAATGATCAGCAGCCGCCAGCGCGGTCCGTAAACCGTGGTCAGCGTCGCGCCGTCAAACGCCAGCTGGTCCTGCCATTTCGCCGAGGTCGTCGTCGCCCGGCCGGTTTTCATGTCGAGACTGCGCAATACCAGTTCATGGCGCTCGATACGCGCCAGCAGTTCGTCGAGTCCGCTGCCGGTCGACAAGGGCTCCAGCACCAGTTCCAGCGTGCCGCCGCAAGGCAGGCCGAAGCGCTGGGCTTCTTCCGCGGATACGCCGTATTGTGTCGTCGTCGGCAGACTGCCGGCGAGCTTGCCGGATTTGACGCGGTCAATCATGTCGTCTTCGACACAGCCGCCGGAAACCGAACCGACCACCATACCGTCGCCGCGGATCGCCGACAGCGCGCCGATCGGACGCGGCGCGGAACCCCAGGTCCTGATGACGGTAGCAAGCACCACGCGATAGCCAACGGCGACCCAGTCGCGGGCGGTGCGGATTACCTGTAAATCAACGCTATCCATAAGCAATTCCTTAAACAATCATCGGCAGGACATTATTGTAGCGTGCCGCATGGGTTAACATCGGACCATGGCAACAATGGAGCAATCAAGCAATGGAAATGACCGGCGAACAACTCATCGCCCTGCCTCACCAGGCCACCTGGGATGCGCTGAACGATACCGCTGTCCTGATGGACTGCATTCCCGGCTGCAATTCAATGGAAAAACAGTCCGACAATGAATACCTGCTGACCATGACCGCCAAGGTCGGCCCGGTCAGCGCCAAATTCAAGGGCAGGATGACGCTGAGTGAAGTCAATGCGCCCGACTCGTACATGTTGCACTTCGAAGGCCAGGGTGGCGTCGCCGGCTTCGCCAAGGGTGAAGCGCGTGTGCAACTGACGCCCGAGGGCGACTCCACCAAACTGTCCTACAGCGTCAAAGCCAGCATTGGCGGCAAACTGGCCCAGGTCGGCGCAAGGCTTATCGACGGCGTGGCCAAAAAAATGGCCGAACAGTTTTTTGCCGCGTTCAACAAACGCGTCAGCGGCGAAACTCCTGCCTGAGCGTTCCTGAAACAACAACGCCGGCACAAGGCCGGCGTTGCGTAAAACAGAAATCCACTCGCTCAGCCGACGTATTTTCTGAAAAACGCCAGCGTGCGATCGCGCGCCAGTTTGGCGCTGACAGCATCAAACGAGCCGCGCTGGTCGCAATTGAAACCGTGGCCCGCCGGATAGAAGTGATGCTCCCACTGCGGCTGCGCAGCCTTGACCTTCTGCGCCGCCTCAAGCGTAATCGACTGGTCCTTTTCGCCCCAATGGAACATCACCGGACATTTCGCCTGCAGTGAAGCATGGTTAGGGATGCCACCGCCGTAATGCGGCGCGGAACAGGCCAGGCCCGCAACATCCGCCGCAGCTTTCCAGGCCACGGTTCCGCCCCAACAATAACCGACGATACCAACCTTGCCGGCGGACTCGACGGCTTTGATCGCCGCAGTCACGTCCTTGATCGCGTCATCGAGGCTCGCTTTCTGCATCAGTCCGCGACTGACTTCGATTTCCGGCGGCGTGTAACCACACTCGTAGTTGCGCTGCACGCGGTCGAACATCGCCGGCGCAATGGCCAGATAGCCGTCCGCGGCGTAACCGTCAGCCACCGAACGGATATGACTGTTGACGCCAAAGATCTCCATCACCACCACGACCGCGCCGCGCGGCTTGCCTAACGGCTCCGCCTTGTAGGCACCGAATTTGTGGCCATCCGAGGCCGTCAGTTCAATCATGCTGCCCATGCTGCTCCTCCGCCATTGAGTGAATAAAAACGCTGGAGCATTATAGCTTGGCGCCAACGACCAGCAATCTTCCTTCATGTAAACTGTCCGCTGATCCGAATTACCGCAACAGGAGCCGGGGCATGCTGAAAATCTGGGGGCGCACCAACTCGATCAATGTGCAGAAGGTGTTGTGGACCTGCGCTGAACTGTCTCTGCCATATGAGCGCATTGATGCCGGCATGCAGTTCGGCGTCAACAACACGCCGGAATACCGCGAGATGAATCCGAACGCGCTGGTGCCGCTGATCAGCGACGACGGTTTCCTGCTCTGGGAATCCCATGCCATCGTGCGTTACCTTGCGCGCAAACACGGACTGGGCACCCTCTGCCCGAAGGAAGCGCGGGCCGCTGCTGACGCCGACCGCTGGATGGAGTGGTATAGCACCACGCTGTGGATACACATGAAACCGGTGTTCTGGATACTGATCCGCACGCCGCCTGAAAAACGCAATATGGCGGAAGTCGAAGACAACCGCAAAAAACTGGCCGCCTACCTGGAAATGGCCGACGCCCATTTGGCGAAAAACGAATACTTTACCGGCACCGCATTCACGATGGCCGACATACCTCACGCCGTGCTGGCGCACCGCTGGTTCAATGTGCCGATCGAACGCCCCGCCCTGCCGCACTACGAACGCTGGTTCCGCACGGTGTCAAAACGCCCGGGATTCCAGCAGCACTGCGCCGCAGCGCTGACCTGATCGGCAAACCCCGGTGAACACCTCGCGCAATTACCGTTACTACGAGTTCGTCATGGTGGCTTTTGTCACCGTGCTGATCTGTTCCAACCTGATCGGTCCGGCAAAAATCGCGCAACTCGATCTACCCTGGCTGGGCGTGGTGACTTTCGGTGCCGGCGTGCTGTTTTTCCCGATCTCGTACGTCTTCGGCGACATCCTGACCGAAGTGTACGGCTATGCCCGCGCGCGCCGGGTGATCTGGGCGGGATTTGCTGGACTGGGATTCGCATCATTCATGGCAACCGTGGTGGTCGCACTGCCGCCGGCACCGTTCTGGCCGCATCAGGAAGCCTACGAAATCGCCTTCGGCAACACATCCCGCATCGTCGCCGCTTCAATGCTCGCCTATTTCTGCGGCGAGTTCGTCAATTCCTATGTGCTGGCGAAAATGAAAGTGGCCACGCAGGGACGCTGGCTGTGGACGCGTACCATAGGCTCAACCATCGCCGGGGAAGCCGTTGATTCAATGCTGTTCTACCCGCTGGCCTTTTATGGCGCCGGCATCATTCCCGACGACAAGCTGCCGCTGGTAATGGCGGCGCAGTTTGTCACAAAGGTCGGCGTTGAAATCGTGTTGACGCCGCTGACCTACCGGATTGTGGGGTTTCTGAAACGGGTCGAACAGGAAGACCACTACGACCGCAATACCGATTTCAGCCCGTTTACGCTTAGACCGTAAGGGACGTTCAACCGCGCAGGAAACTCACCATCGCATATATGCCGCCGCCGGCGAGCATGCCGAATACCAGCAGCTGCAGCAGGTAACTGAATGCCGCGTGCGAGATATCTTCGTCACGCTCCATCAGGTTCTTGCAGTAATGCAAAAACGGCGAGGGCTTTTTGAACAGCTGGAGGTGGCTGTAGCGCACATCAAAAATACCCTTGGCAAGCAACAGGACTGCCAGAACCGACAGCACCAGCACCGGATTGTGCGGAACGATAAAGCCGAGAAATGCGCCCAGGGCGATGACGTAGGACATGATTGAAGCGGGTGGTACCCAAAAAAGAAAGGACGGTAAAAACGGATTTTCTGGTCGGGGAGACAGGATTCGAACCTGCGACCTTGGCGTCCCAAACGCCCTGCGCTACCGGACTGCGCCACTCCCCGGGAAACGGAACTCGTTAAAAACAATCTGCGGTCAGGTTTTTCGATGCCGATCGAAGCGGTATAACCCGCGATCAGCCTGATTACCCCTGATTTCGCAAGTGCAGCATTCTACCGGAAAAGCCCCTTTGACTGCCCCCTGAAAAGCACAGACCTGACATCCGTTAGAATCGGCTTTTTGGGCAGCAGACCACAATGACCACATCCACCTGGCGCACTCCCGCCGCCGTATTGTTCTGCGGCGGCATGATCCTGACGATTGCCTTGGGGGTGCGTCACAACTTTGGCCTCTACCTACAGCCGATGACCGCCGATCTCGGCATCGGCCGTGAAACCTTCGCCATCGCAATTGCCATCCAGAACCTGTTGTACGGCATTTCGCAGCCGATCACCGGTCTGATTGCCGACCGGTTCGGCACTGCGCGTGTGCTGATCGGCGGCGCCATTCTCTACGCCATCGGCCTTTGCCTGATGTCGGTCTCCTCTACCGGCCTGGAGCTGACGCTGAGCGCTGGCCTGCTGATCGGCGTCTCGCTGGGCTGCAGCGGATTCTCGATCGTGTTCGGTGTCATCGGCCGCTCTTTCCCGCCGGAAAAACGCAGCGTCGCACTCGGCGTCGCCGGCGCCGCCGGATCATTTGGTCAGTTTGCGATGCTGCCTTACGGCCAATGGCTGATCAATCAGGTCGGCTGGCATCAGGCGCTGGTCATCCTGGCTCTTACCGTTCTGGTGATCATCCCGCTGTCGAGCGCACTGGTCGAAGACAAAAAAGCGCAGGCCGCCTCAATGCACAAACAGTCGATCAGCGAAGCCCTGCGTGAAGCCGCCGGCCACCGCGGTTATATGCTGCTGTGCCTGGCATATACGGTCTGCGGCTTCCAGTTGCTGTTCATCGCCGTGCATTTTCCGGCTTATCTGGTCGATCAGAAAATGACGCCGGAAACCGGCATGCTGGGACTGGCGCTGATCGGCTTTTTCAACATGATCGGCAGTTATGCCTGGGGCTGGCTGGGCGGCAAACATACCAAAAAATATCTGCTGTCATTGCTCTATCTGATGCGCTCAATCGCCATTGCGCTATTCATTTCACTGCCAGTGACGCCAATAACGGTTTATTTATTCGCTTCGGTGATCGGCTTCCTGTGGCTGGGCACGGTGCCGCTGACCGGCGGACTGATCGCCCATGTGTTCGGCGTGAAGTATCTGTCGACGCTGACCGGCATCGCCTTCTTTTTCCATCAGGTCGGCAGTTTTGCCGGGGTATGGATCGGCGGCTATGTGTTTGACACCACGGGTTCGTACACCATCATGTGGGTACTGACCATAGGCATGGGCATCGTCGCCGCCCTGCTCAACCTGCCGATTGATGACCGGCAGATTTCGCGCGCCGCCGCAAAACCCGCCTGAGCGTCAGGACCCGCTGGCGCCATCGTCCTTGGCAGCTTCAGCGATCAGCCAGTCGCGGAAAGCCGCGACTGCCGGCCGGGTCTTGGCATGCGGCTCGCACACCAGGTAATACGCTGAAGTCAGCGGCACCTTCAGGTCAAACGGCATGACCAGTTTCCCCGATGCCAGTTCCTCCGCAGCGAGCAAAGGCATCGAAGCGACCACGCCGACGGCATCAATCGCCGCTTCAAAAGCCAGCACGGCATGGCTGAAACGGGCACCGCGCTTGGCGTCGATGTCCGTAATGCCGGCCGCCTCCAGCCAGACTTCCCAGAACGACTCACCGTCGTACATGTCGCCGGTATCGTCATGCAGCAGCATGTGGTGCCTCAAATCTTCGGGTGTTCGCAGCGGATGTTCGCCGGTGAGCAGCTTGGGACTGCAGATCGGCGATATGGTCAGCGACAGCAGGCGATGCACATCCAGTTCGGGATAATGGCCGTGTCCGTAAAGGATGGCGACATCGGAATCATCAAGCCAGGTATCAATGGTGGCACGCTCGGCCACATCGTCCTTGCCGTCAACGCTGACCCTGCGCATGCGTGCGGATACCCGGACATCGATCTCCTGATGCGCCGCGATGAAACGGTGCAGCCGCGGCATCAGCCAGCGCGAGGCAAAAGACGGCGCCACACTGACAGTCAGCATGCCCCCGCTGGTGTGAGTGCGCAGCCGCTCCACTGCCTGGGCCAGACAATCGAAACCTTCGCGAAGCTTGGGCAGACAGGCCCGGGCCGCGTCCGTCAACTCAAGGGCCCGGTTGTAGCGATGAAACAACTGGACGTCGAGATACTCTTCCAGCGTGCGGATCTGGTGGCTGACCGCCGCCGGGGTCACATTGAGCTCGACTGCAGCTTTTTTCACGCTCAAATGGCGTGCGGCGGCCTCAAAAGCCTTCAAAGCGTTCAGTGGTGGCAAGCGCTGAGCCATAGTTGGCATTCACCTTACCATAAGTATCTCGAACAGTGACAATAAATCAGCTGTTGCGATGCAACATTATGCTCATAGTGCAGTCTATACTTCAGTCCGAACTCATTGAAGTTAAACACAGTGAGACCTCAACGCCGGGACGGCGAACTACTGGAAAGGTAAGGAAAACTAACATGAACAACGATCTCAAAATCAAATTTGGCTCAGTCATCTTCGAGAAGATCAACACCGTTCGCATGAGCGAGCAGGAGCGTCAGGTCGCGATTAACGCGATGCAAGACGCCGACGCAATCGTCGACGGCTTCGTCTGGATCGCTCGCAAAGTTGAGCAACTGGGTGCCGCGCTGTTCCTGAACCCCAGCGTCAAGCATTAAACGGCTCGACTCCAGAACTCCAGCCGGGAGGCCCCTCCTCCTGCCGGCTGCGCGGCGCCCTTCGGGTGTCGCCTGAGTCGACGCGGCGGCTGATGCCGCCGCGTTTTTTGTACCTCGCCCGAGAGCGACCGGTAAATTCACAAACAATCAGTTACTTATGGCCACCCTCACGCCTGCAGTCTTCGGCACACGACGGTATCCGTGGGAAAGTCCTGATTTACCGGGAATAATCAGCAACCAATTGTTTTAATTGGCTATTTTTTCAGGCTCGGATATTGCATAAGCCTAACTCACCACCTCCAGCCCATACCGCTCACGCATGCGCCATCAATATCAGGAAATTCCATGCTCAATCGAGACAGCCTTTTCAAAAAGAACGATGACGCTACCCGCCGCGCCGTCAATGTCAGACCATCACTGACAACCCCGCGCCACTGAGTGACCCTGCCGCACGTCCCGCGGCAAGCGCTGTTTTTATTATAAAAAATGCCGCAGCAAAAATGCCGCGGCACCGGATACTGCAAACCGGCCCTCGGAATCAACGTCGCCTGAAATCCCCCACCGACTTCGCCAGACGGCCATCCGCGGTTTTCAGCGCACGCGTCACCGGCAAGGTCGCACCGAAGGTCGGCACAAAAGCCGAATGTTTGCCGGCGCCGCCGATGACGGCCAGCAGAATGTCTTCCGGTTTCTGCACGGCATACATCAGATCTTCCGGCTTGGGATTGGCCAGCCGATCCTTGAAGGTGACCTTGATCCGCCGCTCGATATTGTCTTTGGAGAAGCGGCCGACCGGCAGTGTCGCATGCTGATGCAGAAAACGTTTGGCTTCCGCTTTTGAATATTTCGCGGCAACAGCCCTGGCATGCTCCGGACCCATGATCACCAGCGGCTGCGCCTTGTAATACACATCGTTTGAGCCGGTGGTACACATCGTGCCGGCAATGGTGGTCAGCACGCCCTCGCCGTCGAGACTCTCATGATCGTTGACGTTATGCAGGCACTCCGCACCGATCACGGTCACCGCGCTGGCCTCGCGCGGCAGGCCGCGTTCGACATGCAGCGGCTCCCAGGGGTTCTCCGCCTCGTTCTCCGCAACCAGATAGCTGTATTTCGCCGGCGAGCCGAAAGTCGACATATCGCCGAGCGCCGGAATCGCACCGCCGATATTGAGCAGCGCCAGACGGATCGCGCGGCCGATGGAGGCGTTGGCGCGGTGTCCGGGGCCGAAGGCATTGTGGCCGCTATTGATGTTGAGTTCCTTAGCCACCGGACCGTTGACGATGACCAGCGGCGCGCAAAGATGCGTCGTCGCCTGAACGCCATATAGATTCAGCGGTTCCTCGCACATCGCTTCGATGGCCAGCATGTACAGCGGAAAATAACGCGGCTCGCAGCCCGCCATCACCGCGTTCGCCGCCAGGCGCAGCGGCGTCGCCTCACCCCAACGTGGCGGGATTTTGGCGATCGGCTGATCCCAGGGACGGTCACAGTATTCCAGCATGGCCGCGACACGCTCCTCGGTCGGCGGCACCACCGGCAGGCCATCACCCCAGCCTTTTTCCATGACCATCGCATTGACGGCATCAAAGTCACCGTCGGCCTCGATGCTCATGCCCGGCGCCTGCAGCATCTGCGCGAGCTTGCTCATTGCGAATTCTCCTTCAGCAGCTTCACGAATTGCGGCACTGCATGGTCGGCGCGCGCCCTGACCTGATCGATGGCCAGACCGCCAAGCGGGTGCGGGATCTCGATGAGTGGCAGATCAGGAACACCGAATACGCGTGCCTGTGACTGCCCCAATTTGAGGAAGGGACCAGAAACAATGACCGCAGTGGTCAAACCGCGTTTACGCAGGGTCGACATGTCGTGGACACTCCACGACGTGCACGACCCTCAATCACCCATTGCGGAGAGGACATAATCCGATTCCGCAGCGAGTTGATCAAGAATGGCAGCGGGAGCCGGCAGGCTGACACTGTCCTTGCGCAAGGCCACGACCGAGGCCACCGGCAGCAGCGCCTTGACGCCTTCGACGATGAAGCGCAGCAGATGGTCGGCATTGCCCTTGCTGTTATCGAGGATACCGAGGCGGATACCGCCCTTGGCAACAGCGCGAGCCTCGGTTACCGCAACGGCCTGCGGCGACGGCGCTTCCGGAATCACCAAACGGATTTTCTGAATCATGTTAACTCCCGATGCTGGATACAAAAGATTCTGCATTTACCGAAAACTACCGGCGAATCTAACCCATGAACCCGGTCGGGGCAATGCGATGAATCAGAGCAGGCATACCCGCAGTCCAGATAACGGAAAATTACAAAACAGGGATACCCCGAGCCGCCGCTTTCAGCGGTTTTTACCGGTCACATGAAGTACCATCGC
>Ga0222713_10000082_pt1 | contig 97884 bp, 95 predicted proteins | sample C33_649DmetaG_FD_165061 | JGI IMG/M metagenome (GOLD analysis project Ga0222713, IMG submission 165061) | Estuarine water microbial communities from San Francisco Bay, California, United States - C33_649D | ecosystem: Environmental > Aquatic > Marine > Unclassified | place: USA: California...
ACCTTGATTTCCAATTGCACCTTGTGATCCAGTGTTACCTTGATTTCCTGTTGCACCTTGATTTCCAGTGTTACCTTGTGATCCTGTATTACCTTGATTTCCAATTGCACCTTGTGATCCAGTGTTACCTTGTGATCCAGTGTTACCTTGTGATCCAGTGTTACCTTGTGATCCAGTGTTACCTTGATTTCCTGTTGCACCTTGATTTCCAGTGTTACCTTGTGATCCTGTATTACCTTGATTTCCAATTGCACCTTGTGATCCTGTATTACCTTGTGATCCTGTATTACCTTGATTTCCTGTATTACCTTGATTTCCTGTTGCACCTTGATTTCCTGTTGCACCTTGATTTCCAGTGTTACCTGGTGATCCTGTATTACCTTGATTTCCAATTGCACCTTGATTTCCAGTTGCACCTTGAGATCCAGTGTTACCCTGTGATCCAGTGTTACCTTGATTTCCAATTGCACCTTGTGATCCTGTATTACCTTGTGATCCAGTGTTACCTTGATTTCCAGTGTTACCTTGTGATCCTGTATTACCTTGATTTCCTGTTGCACCTTGATTTCCTGTTGCACCTTGATTTCCTGTTGCACCTTGATTTCCAGTGTTACCTTGTGATCCTGTATTACCTTGATTTCCAATTGCACCTTGATTTCCAGTTGCACCTTGAGATCCAGTGTTACCATGTGATCCAGTGTTACCTTGTGATCCAGTGTTACCTTGTGATCCAGTGTTACCTTGTGATCCTGTATTACCTTGATTTCCTGTATTACCTTGATTTCCTGTATTACCTTGTGATCCTGTATTACCTTGATTTCCTGTATTACCTTGTGATCCTGTATTACCTTGATTTCCTGTTGCACCTTGATTTCCTGTTGCACCTTGATTTCCAATTGCACCTTGATTTCCAATTGCACCTTGATTTCCAGTTGCACCTTGAAATCCTGTGTTACCATGTGATCCAGTGTTACCCTGTGATCCTGTAGCACCTTGTGATCCTGTTGCACCTTGATTTCCAATTGCACCTTGATTTCCAATTGCACCTTGATTTCCAGTTGCACCTTGAAATCCTGTGTTACCATGTGTTCCAGTGTTACCCTGTGATCCTGTAGCACCTTGTGATCCTGTAGCACCTTGTGATCCCGTATTACCTTGAGATCCTGTATTACCTTGTGATCCTGTATTACCTTGTGATCCTGTATTACCTTGAGATCCAGTTGCTCCTTGAGAACCAGTTTCACCTTGAGATCCTGTAGCACCTTGAGATCCCGTAGCACCTTGAGAACCAGTGTTACCTTGATTTCCAGTTGCACCTTGAGAACCAGTGTTACCTTGATTTCCTGTATTACCTTGATTTCCAGTTGCACCTTGAGATCCTGTATTACCTTGTAATCCTGCGTTACCTTGATTTCCTGTATTACCTTGATTTCCAATTGCACCTTGAGATCCAGTGTTACCCTGTGATCCAGTGTTACCTTGAGATCCAACGTTTCCTTGATTTCCAGTTGAACCTTGATTTCCCGTTGCACCTTGATTTCCTGTTGCACCTTGAGATCCAGTGTTACCTTGATTTCCAGTTGCACCTTGAGATCCAGTGTTACCCTGTGATCCCGTGTTACCTTGAGATCCAACGTTTCCTTGATTTCCTGTTGCACCTTGAGATCCAGTGTTACCTTGATTTCCAGTTGCACCTTGAGATCCAGTGTTACCTTGATATCCAGTTGCACCTTGAGATCCTGTATTACCTTGTAATCCTGCGTTACCTTGATTTCCTGTATTACCTTGATTTCCAATTGCACCTTGAGATCCAGTGTTACCCTGTGATCCCGTGTTACCTTGAGATCCAACGTTTCCTTGATTTCCCGTTGCACCTTGATTTCCTGTTGCACCTTGATTTCCTGTTGCACCTTGAGATCCAGTGTTACCTTGATTACCAGTTGCGCCTTGATTACCAGTGTTACCTTGAGATCCAGTGTTACCTTGTGATCCAGTGTTACCTTGAGATCCAGTGTTGCCTTGATTTCCAGTGTTGCCTTGATTTCCAGTGTTGCCTTGATTTCCAGTGTTACCTTGATTTCCAGTTGCTCCTAGATCACCAGTGTTACCTTGATTTCCAGTGTTACCTTGAGATCCTGTATTACCTTGAGATCCTGTATTACCTTGAGATCCTGTATTACCTTGCGATCCAGGATTACCTTGATTTCCAGTTGCTCCTAGATCACCAGTGTTACCTTGATTTCCAGTGTTACCTTGAGATCCTGTATTACCTTGCGATCCAGTGTTACCTTGCGATCCTATGTTACCTTGAGATCCAGTGTTACCTTGTGATCCAGTGTTACCTTGAGATCCAGTGTTGCCTTGATTTCCAGTGTTGCCTTGATTTCCAGTGTTACCTTGATTTCCAGTTGCTCCTAGATCACCAGTGTTACCTTGATTTCCAGTGTTACCTTGAGATCCTGTGTTACCTTGATTTCCAGTGTTGCCTTGATTACCAGTGTTGCCTTGATTACCAGTGTTACCTTGCGATCCTATGTTACCTTGATTTCCTGTGTTACCCTGTGATCCAGTGTTACCTTGAGATCCTGTAGCACCTTGAGATCCCGTAGCACCTTGCGATCCAGTATTACCTTGAGATCCAGTGTTGCCTTGATTTCCAGTGTTACCTTGATTTCCAGTTGCTCCTTGATCACCAGTGTTTCCCTGTGCTCCTGTGTTACCTTGATTTCCAGTTGCACCTTGAGATCCTGTATTACCTTGAGATCCTGTGTTACCTTGAGATCCCGTGTTACCTTGAGATCCCGTGTTACCTTGAGATCCTGTGTTACCTTGCGATCCAGTTGCACCTTGATTTCCAGGTGCACCTTGATTTCCAGTTGCACCTTGAGTTCCTGTGTTACCTTGTGATCCTGTGTTACCTTGTGATCCTGTATTACCTTGATTTCCAATTGCACCTTGATTTCCAGTGTTACCGTGAGATCCAGTGTTACCTTGAGATCCTGTATCTCCTTGATTTCCAGTTGCACCTTGAGATCCTGTATTACCTTGCGATCCAGTGTTACCTTGAGATCCTGTATCTCCTTGATTTCCAGTTGCACCTTGAGATCCTGTATTACCTTGCGATCCAGTTGCACCTTGATTTCCAGTTGCACCTTGATTTCCAGTTGCACCTTGATTTCCAGTTGCACCTTGAGATCCTGTATTACCTTGCGATCCAGTTGCACCTTGAGATCCTGTGTTACCTTGCGATCCAGTTGCACCTTGATTTCCAGTTGCACCTTGAGAACCTGTGTTACCTTGCGATCCAGTTGCACCTTGATTTCCAGTTGCACCTTGAGAACCTGTGTTACCTTGATTTCCAGTTGCACCTTGAGAACCGGTGTTACCTTGCGATCCAGTTGCACCTTGATTTCCAGTTGCGCCTTGAGATCCTGTGTTACCTTGATTTCCCGTGTTACCTTGCGATCCTGTGTTACCTTGATTTCCCGTAGCACCTTGAGATCCAGTTGCACCTTGAGATCCTGTGTTACCTTGAGATCCTGTGTTACCTTGATTTCCCGTAGCACCTTGCGATCCTGTAACTCCTTGATTTCCCGTAGCACCTTGATTACCTTGAGATCCTGTGTTACCTTGTGCTCCAGTTGCACCTTTATTTCCGATATTACCTTGCGATCCAGTGTTACCTTGCGATCCTGTGTTTCCTTGAGATCCTGTGTTACCTTGTTCTCCAGTGTTTCCTTGAGATCCTGTGTTACCTTGCGATCCAGTGTTACCTTGCGATCCTGTGTTTCCTTGAGATCCAGTGTTTCCTTGAGATCCTGTGTTTCCTTGAGATCCTGTATTGCCTTGAGATCCTGTATTGCCTTGAGATCCTGTGTTACCTTGAGATCCTGTGTTACCTTGATTTCCTGTGTTACCTTGATTTCCTGTGTTACCTTGCGATCCTGTATTACCTTGTGCTCCTGTTGCACCTTGAGATCCAGTTGCACCTTGATTTCCCGTAGCACCTTGAGATCCAGTAGCACCTTGAGATCCTGTATTTCCTTGCGATCCAGCGTTACCTTGAGATCCTGTATTGCCTTGAGATCCTGTTACACCTTGATTTCCTGTGTTACCTTGAGATCCTGTGTTACCTTGAGATCCTGTATTTCCTTGCGATCCAGTGTTACCTTGCAATCCTGTATTTCCTTGCGATCCAGTGTTACCTTGCAATCCTGTATTTCCTTGCGATCCTGTTACACCTTGAGATCCCGTTGCACCTTGAGATCCAGCGTTACCTTGAGATCCAGTTGCACCTTGATATCCCGTAGCACCTTGATATCCCGTAGCACCTTGATTTCCAGTGTTACCTTGTGCTCCTGTATTACCTTGATTTCCTGTTGCACCTTGAGATCCCGTGTTTCCATGTGCTCCTGTGTTTCCTTGAGAACCTGTTGCACCTTGATATCCCGTAGCACCTTGAGATCCTGTGTTACCTTGATTTCCAGTGTTGCCTTGAGATCCTGTATTACCTTGCGATCCAGCGTTACCTTGAAATCCTTGATTTCCTGTGTTACCTTGAGATCCTGTATTACCTTGAGATCCTGTTTCACCTTGATTACCTGTATTTCCTACTTGTCCTTTTAATCCAAGATCTCCTTGAAATCCTTGCGATCCTGTTGGTCCTATTGATCCGATAGTTCCTATTGTTCCTTTTAATCCAGGCGCTCCTTGAAAACCTTGCGATCCTGTATTGCCTTGATTACCAGTATTACCTTGCGCGCCAGTATTACCTTGCGATCCCGTTGCACCTTGAGAACCGGTGTTGCCTTGATTTCCAGTATTACCTTGCGATCCCGTTGCACCTTGAGATCCTGTATTGCCTTGATTTCCAGTTGCACCTTGATTTCCAGTATTGCCTTGATTTCCAGTATTGCCTTGAGATCCAGTATTACCTTGCGATCCGGTGTTACCTTGCGACCCGGTGTTACCTTGCGCACCAGTATTGCCTTGCGATCCTGTATTACCTTGCGACCCGGTGTTACCTTGCGCACCAGTATTGCCTTGAGATCCCGTTGCACCTTGATTTCCAGTATTACCTTGCGATCCTGTATTGCCTTGAGATCCCGTTGCACCTTGATTTCCAGTATTACCTTGCGATCCTGTGTTACCTTGCGATCCTGTATTGCCTTGAGATCCCGTTGCACCTTGATTTCCAGTATTACCTTGCGACCCTGTGTTACCTTGCGATCCTGTATTGCCTTGATTACCTGTGTTACCTTGCGCACCAGTATTGCCTTGAGATCCAGTTGCACCTAAATTTCCTTGAAATCCTTGCGAACCCGTAGGTCCTATTGATCCGATAGTTCCTATTGTTCCTTTTAATCCAGGCGCTCCTTGAAAACCTTGATTTCCGGTTGCACCTTGAGATCCTGTGTTGCCTTGAGATCCTACTGGTCCTTTTAATCCGAGATCTCCTTGAAATCCTTGCGAACCCGTTGGTCCTATTGATCCGATAGAACTTGTTAAACTTGTTGAACTTGTTGAACTTATTTTTGATTGTATATTTAAAATTTCATCTTTTAATGATGTTATTTGTGTTGTTTGTGTAACGTTATTTATTTCTAAAGTATCTATTCTAAAATTATAAGTATTTAACGATTCTTGTAAATCTTCAATAATATTTGTGTTATTGTCAATTTGTTTTTGTATATTTGATTTAAGACCATCTAAATAAGTTATTTCTGCATTTGAATTTATCTCATTTGTATCAGTTTCAGTTCTATCAATTATATTTAATGCAGTTTTAATTTCAGAAATAGAAAGTCCTCCAACAGGACCTTGAGCTCCAGTAAAACCTTGAAAACCAAAAGGACCAATTGGTCCTGCCGTTCCTTGATATCCTTGAGCACCTACAACTGTTTTAATTAAATTTGTCTTGCAATTTCTAGACATTGTAATATATTATATAATTTTAAAAAAGTATATCTAAATAATTTATATACTTTTTTATAGTAGAGTATTTATTCATATACATAGTTTCTTATTTGGATTCCAATAAGATGGTACTATAAATATAGACCTTTCAGATATAGTATAATTTGTTATTGTACTTGGATGTGATTTAAGTAATTTATGAAGATATTTTTTTAATTCATCTGATATTTTATCTTCTATTTTTGCTATATCAAGAGTATTGTTTTCAAATAAAACTTCTTCATCCGGTTCATCAATAAATCCATAAAGACCATAACACATACATATACTTGTTTCAGAACTTGTAAATACATATTTTTTTCCTGCTAATGTAAAACCTCCCATATTATTTATATTTCAAATTATGTCTTTAAGTTATTTTATTAATATTTATATTTATATTTAAGGTGGTAAAATATTTGTTCTTGTTAATCCAACTTTCATACTAAATTGAAAGTTCTTTGAATTATCGCTTGTAAAAAATAATCTAATATTTAAGGGCAAATTCCCGCTTCCACTTGTAGCGAGACCAGAAAAATCAACATAATCAGTCCAAGTAAAAGGTTGAAATTCTGTATTTGAACCACCGCCAGACCAAGTTGAATTATTATTATGACGACAAAATGGATAAGTCTTATTAAATATCACCGGAGTATAAATATTGCTATTTTGGTCTTCAAAATCTATATAATATGCTAATGCTTTATCACTTTGATTATTTTGTCCTCCAGCATTCCAAGTTTGAATTGTAAAATCTATTCTCCAATTAGAAGAAGTATAACCAGATATAGGAGTATCAACGAAAAATTGAGGTGGTAAGTTGGCTTTTTCAGTCCATATTTTGTCCCAATTTTGACCACCAGTTGTATTACCAGAATTTCTATCAATAGTTAATATATCAAAGCAAATTGGCATAGCATAATTATAAGAATTAATATTTGGAGCGTTTAAAGCAATATTACCCAAACTATTACTATTTAAAGTAATATCATCGTCAGCAGTCATAGTAATAAAGTCATTATTAGCTGTCATTTGTATATAATCACTCGCATTTACAGTAAAACCAGTTACATTATTAACAACTTGTCCGTTTGTAGCATTTAAATTAATATCAGCACCAGAAGTCATATTAATACTATTTGTAATATTCAAATCATATCCAGTATTAGATGTAACAGTAAAAGGAGTTGCTGTTGTTGTATTGATATTCATTCCGTATAATGTTGATGGATTTGAACCTATTTTCACTTCGCTATGAGTTGGTGGTGGTGCTAACGTTGAATCATAATTTTGTAATTGTATTGCGTCATTAAAGTTACAAGTTGTTCCGTTGGATGGAACGGTTAATGCTCCTAAACCTATAGGCAAATAGGTTAAATCAGCAAAACTAATAGAATTACCAGTATTTACATCCGTTATGTCTAAAGGTGTTAATATTGTTTCTTTTACACTTGTTAGTATATCTCTTTTTAAAGAAATACCATTTGCGTTGAATGTTATTGATTTTGTATTTGATAATATATTGTAGTCCAAAACAGATGATATTGATCCCGTGCTTTTTATATTATTTATTTTAGATTCATTAATACGAATATCATTATCTGTATCAGTCCATATAGAATTAATAGGTCCTGTTAATTCTGGTGTAAAATTAATTGATGTTGGATCAATGGCCCCGGTAACTAATAAATTACCATAAATTAAAACATCTTGTCCAGTAACTCCAATACCTGTATAACCTGTACCGGTTAAACCAATGCCATTCATTGAAGTCCATTGACTTGGTCCTATTGCTCCTTGTGATCCCGTTGCTCCTTGCAATCCAGTTGCTCCTTGTGAACCCGTTGCGCCTTGTGTTCCTGTTGATCCTTGTGAACCCGTTGCGCCTTGTGTTCCTGTTGCGCCTTGTGTTCCTGTTGATCCTTGTGAACCCGTTGCGCCTTGTGTTCCTGTTGCGCCTTGTGATCCAGTTACACCTACTTGTGTATACATTACTTGTTGCGCAGTGATAATAACTGATGGCACATTTGGTCCGGCAACTGACGTATTATTTGTTAGTTGCATACCAGTATCTGCTGAATACCAATATATTTCTATGTGATCACCAGCATTAAGTTTTAACATAAAATTCCAAGAAGCAACAACAAACGAATTTTGATTGTCAGTGCTTAATTTTGTATTTGAATCCGGAATGGATATTCCATTTTTAACAAACCATATTTGCACAATATTCGCACTACCTCCGCTTGTTGTATCTTGAATTTGCGCTGAAAATTGTATATTATAAACACCTTCATTTGTAAATGTTATTTGTGATCCAGAAACAATACTTATACCATAACTATTTGGATCAGTATTATTTAATGTCATTGCTTTCGCCGGATTAGCATTTGTTTGTGTTTGCGTAGACCAAAATGACCCCCAATAACCTAATACGCCTCCAGTTCCTATAGCACCTTGAGATCCCGTTGCTCCTTGAAAACCTGTTGCACCTTGCGAACCAGTTGCTCCTTGTGGTCCACCTGCCGGACCAGTTGTTCCTTGATTTCCAAACGGACCTATTGGACCCCCCGCTCCTTGAGCGCCTTGAGGTCCCATAACTGTTTTTGCTAAATTGGTTGCACAACATTTCTTAGCACCTAAATAATTTAAATGACTAGACATTATAATATACTTTGAAAAAAATATATATTATAAAATTGATATAATAAATAAAAAAAATTGAAATAATTTAATACATATTTATATTATTATATACAATACAATACAATATGGAATTATCAGTTATTAAAGCGTCAAATGATGAAATTATTGTTTTAGAAAATAAAACAAATAGACACTTTTTAATTAAATGTGATGATGATAATTTGACACTTCCCTACGGATTTTATAACTTAAACGCCGTATCTACTAACATAAATCCTTTTGAATATATTTTAAATAAATTGAATACAAATGATTATTCATTCAATATAAATTTATATTTGTTAGTAATGATAAATTTTAAAAACGATGCGCAAAATGTTAATCAAAATATTATTGGACACGAAATATTTCCAGATGCGGACTTAAATAAAAATGATGACGATATTAATATAGAAGATTATAAAAAAATAATAACTTCATTACGACACAAAGTTAATAATTTATCTTATAAACTTAAAGATGCTGAATTGTATATTGCTTATACAAAAGACGAATTAGAATATCAATCAAATATTTTGAATAGAGTTTCAACAAGATTATGTTCAAAATATTTATCCACATTTGGACAAAATAAAAAATTAAAATAACTTGGATAATGTCATTCAATAAGTTAACTTTTTTTCTTGAAAATTAGTTGGTTTTTTATACATCTTTAATCATATATTATCAATTATTATTGAATTTATTTGATTTTTTTGTTTTTATTTAATTTATAATTATAAAACAAATTAAATAAAAAATTATCTTCAATTTGTTTCTAATTTTGTAATAATTGTAACAAATCTTCTTTATCAATATTGTCATAATTAAATAAATATTTATCTGTCCATTTTGTCTTTATGTTAGTTGGAGAAATATATAAATGTTCTTTACAATTGTCTCCAATAAACCCTTTTTCAATAAGAATTGTTTCAGGTATCACATAAAATCGGTTTGTATTTTTACAGTGTAGCCAATAGAAATCATTATCTCCTATTTTATAAGAACAATTATATTTTTTACCATTACTTTTATTTAGAGTAAATCCAAATGAATTAGGATTATTTTTACAAATAAATCCAACTTTTTCTTGAACCATTTTATCTCCTATTTTAAAATCACATACTGTTCCTTCAAAATCAGGATAAATAAATGGAATAAAATTTAGTTTTTCCTCTCTTAATTTTCTATATTGTTGTTCTTGTTTTTGTGTGTCACTTGTAGGAATATTTAATATATCAAATTGAAAATTTGGCATATTTTCATAAAAATACATTAATTTATTAGTTATATTATCAATAGTTACTTCATAATGATTATATTTTGATTTTATTGATATTTTAATTCCTTTTTTTCCTTTAACATCTTCATAAGGAATTAACCACATTTTTTTATCTTCCAAACAAATACATAATATTAAATAATTATCATAATTTTTACCATTTAATTTAAAATCATATTCTCCTCTATTACCTTTTTTACATGTACTTTTTACTTGAATTCCTAACCATAAGTCTTCCATATAATCTATTGGTCTTAAAGCAATATCAGCTCTACAACCATCAAATGTTTTTTTTACTTGAAAATATTGATTAACAATTTCTATAAAATATTGGATACATTTATATTCTTGTTCAATTGAACTATTTTTATTTTCTCCACTTCTGAGTGTTTTTAATTTCTCTCCATTAATTCTATTTACACATGAAGGACATTGAATTCCTTGATTCAAAGAAACAAAATTTGACCAACGAACTGTATTACTATGTCCACATGAAGCAATATAACAAATCTTGCTTTCAACATTTACTTTGTTTTTTTCATCATAAATGGTATTAAATTCTTCTTCTGTCATTGCTATATTACATCCTTTTTCTGAAAGTTCTTTTATAATAGTTTGAAATGTAAGCAAATTTAAAGCACATGATTTACATTTTATTCCATTACCTCTTAAAAACATTTTTAATGATACACTGTTTGTGTGCCCACATGTTGCAATGTAGTTTAACTTATGTAACTGATTTGTATATGTTGTATCCAATAAAACACATTCATTGGATTTAAAAATAGTAACTACTTCTTCAAATAAATATCGAGTAGGCATATTGTAATTATTATTAATTTATATTTGACCATTTTTTATTTCAATTTTATTTGATATAAAAAATATAATTTATGTATTTGGTAATGCTATTAGAATATATCAACTTAGGACATATCAACTTAGGTAGACTATACTACTAAGTAGGTTGTAGGAACTTAGGTAGAGGGCAATGGTACTAAACAGAGTGTTATCGATCCCAAACTTGCCACATTATATTTAACAACGAGAGGCAAATCGTTCTCCAAATAAACTTCTATTTTTTGACATAAATTAGTACATTTAATAAAATATCCAAGATTTTTAAGAGAAAATTCGCCCTGAATAACTTTGGAAGAATCTTGTTTTTGAATAAATTTCATTGATTCATCTGCTTCAGCTCTATGTAATTCAACTGACGCAAATTGTCCTTGACATTTAAAAATAAGTTCATTTCCAACAGACTTAATTTCGATTTTATCAGAAAGACCAGACAAATCTCTAATAATTTTCTGAAAATCAGCAGACGGGAGATTGATAATAGAGGAAAATTTAACATCAGGGACTTCTAATTCATCTTGTTCGGGTTCGATTAATTTAAGTTTTTGTGTTTTACATTGTTTAATATCTCCATTTTCAAATTTGATTGCTAAATGAGAAACAATTCCTTCAAAATAATCATTATTTTCGATATAAATCGTTAATGTATCATCATTATCAATAGAATTAATTAATTTAAATAAATGAAACATATTGACACCAATAATAATTTTTTCTTTTTTACATTCATAAAATTCAAAATTCGAAGCTGCTAAATAAAGATGTACTAAAATAGTGTGAGATTTATCCATATTAATAATTCTTATTCCGTCGGGTTGAAAAGAAATGTTAGTTTCTAAAAGAATATCTTTAAGCGCAGTCATTAAGGTACGAAATGGAGCAATTTGAACGGTTTTTATAGTTAAAACATTATTACTTGTAAATGCGTTTATATTGATAAATTGAGACATTATAAATACATTTAAATACAATTCTTTAAATACTTATGTTTAAAAAATATTATTATGTAAATAAATTAACTTTAGGTACTTTTCGTTTTCCAAATCCGTGAATTTTACGCGCTTTTTGAGCAGCTTTAAATCCTTTTGAACCTGGTTTACATCCTTTATTTAAGATATCGTAATCAATTGCACCGGCTTTTCCCGATGTTAAAGCGCTTGCTAATCGCGCTATGCCCCACGATTGTGCGGTTTGATTTGGTCGTGATCCTGACGAGTAATAAGCGCCAGCACCTTTATTAATAATTTTCGATAAAGCTGATTTTGAACAACCTGTTTTTTTGGCTAATTCATTTGTTGCTCCAATTTTTTCAACATTATACATTTTAGTAGCGTTTAAAATATGAGATGATGTTTTTGATTTAAATGATTTAACTGGTTTACGTGTATAATATTTACCTTTTAAATACATTTTTTTTGATTTAACTAACATATTAGACTGTTTTTTTTTGTCTTTTGATGATAATCTTTTTGGTAAATATCTCAAACTTGTCTTTTTGGATTTGTGTATTTTTTTTCGTGTTTTCATAATTATATAATATATTATATAAAAGTAACTTAAAGACTAACAAAATAATTGTAGTAATGGAAGAAACAAAAATAAACGAAATTGTTCACATGATCAGTGAACTGAAAATAAAATATAATAATAATCCTTATATGATTCAAAGATTAGAAACACATTTATCAGATTTGCCTGATATTTTAGATCGTGAAAATAAAAAATATGATGAACGTGTTAGTAGATTTAATGAACTAACAAATGAACAAGATAATTTTTATAAAGTATTCTTAAGTAAGCATCAGTATTATTATATGCCATATAATAGTATTTATTATGAATATGATGGAAAAACTTATAAGATTGTGAAAGATGATGATATACATTATAGATTGCTATCAACGATAACAGATGAAGGTAAATTAATACAATGGAAGCATAAAACAAAACAAAATATAATTAAAAAAATCAAAGAAAGATCATTATTAAAATCAACTCCTGAAACATATACTATCCAAAATGTTCTTGGATTTTTACAAACTATTTTTAAATATAAAACAGATGCGAAATATTTTTTAACTGTTATTGGTGATTGTATTTTAAAAAAAAATGATTGTTTATTATATTTTGTTAGTTCAACGCTTAAAAAATTTATAATACAAATTGATTCTATTGTTTATATAACAACTGGTAATTCAATTATGAGTAATTTTATTACAAAATATCATGATAGTCATAAATTAAATTTATATCGTTTGATTAAAATAAATGAATCAACAAATTCATTATCGAGTGATATTATTAAAAATGTGTTAAATACAATTGGTATAGATATTTTATGTGTGGCTAGTCATTATTCGGAAAGATATGGTAACTCTGATAACTATATTACAAGAATACAAAATACAAAAGATGAAAACAATATAACTAACAATGTTCTTTATTTTGTTGAAAATCCATTAAAAACAATAATAAATAATTTTATTGAACAATGTGTTGAAGTTGTTAGTTTAAAAGGTATAGAAGAATGTGAAATATCTTGGAAAAATATGCATTATATATGGAAACTATATTTGTCACATACAAATATTCCTAATATGATTTATTCTCAACAATTACAGTTTTTATTAATGAGTACACTTAAATATAAAATAGATTCAACAAATATAATATTTACCAATATTACCAGTAAATATTTACCGAGTGTTAGTACATTTTTGTCTTTTTGGGATAAACATATTGTAATAACAAATGATTCAAATTATGATGATGAATATGAAATCGATGAATTAACCACATTGTATAAAAATTATGATAAAAAAAATAATCAAATGTCAGATATGAATATGATTAATATGATTTGTCATTATTTTTCTCCGCAAGTTGAAGTAATTGATAATAAGTATATTACAAACATAAAATGTAATTTATGGTGTAAACAAGATGATATTCAACATTTTTTATTACATTATAAGGTTGATTCTGTAACAAACACAATAATAAGTTCAGATAATTTAATAAGTTTTGATGACTTGTATCAATCATATAAAATATATTATAATGCAAAGTCTACGGTAGATAAAAAAACATATCCTATTGTTTCTAAACAATTTTTTGAAAAGTATATATTAACAGAACTAACAATATATATAAAATTTGATAAGTTTGTTAGTTCAGAATGGTTAAATAATTAAAATAGTAAAAAATAATTTATAAAGTATATAAATTATTTTATAAGACAATATCTTTAAGAAGCAGCGCCAAGAACTCTATTTAAAGGATTGCTACCTTCATAATTGGCTGGATCTAAACGATGACTTGTAGTTCCGCCTCTCATTCTGCGGCTACGACTACGTCTACGTCTGCGACCTCCAACGAGATTATCACCATTCCAATTGGCATTTCCAGGATTATCTAATGAGAGACCAATTTTAGAACCACCCGCCATTCCTACACTGCGACTGCGACCACGACCACCCACAAGAGCACGATCTAATGGACTAAAATTTTGGGCGTTAACATTATCAATCATATAAGATCCATTTACATCAGCAGGATTTAATCCATTATAACCTCCTCTCATTTTTTTACCTCTTTTGCGATGTTTTTTAGTTGACGATTTTGATCCAATTTTAACAAACCCAAATTTCCCTTTTTTGGTTCCGTATCCGTGTTCTAATAAGCGATTATGTTTTTTAGAACTAATACTTTTATTCTTAGATACAATTCTATGGTGTTTGTTCATAATTAAATCAGATTTTGTAAGACCTCCTGATGTTTTTTTAGCAGTTCCATTCCAAACTTGACGACGAGAACCAATAGTTTGACTAGTCATTATAAAATAATCAAAGAAAAAAAAATAAATTAATCTAAATAATAATTAAAACGCGTTTAAAATCGGTTTCTTAATGGTCGTGGTAAACCTCCAGGTTGACCTTCCCATCCACCAAGATAGTTAATTGTAACAGGTTTATAAAAATTTCCAAAAGTGGTTTTTCCTCCTAAAGTTCCAGTAAGTATTTGTGAAATGCGTTTATTTTCAGTTTGTGATGGGTCATTCCATCCTTGTTTTACCTTGTTAGCTTGTGGTTGAATACATCCACACAATGTTCCTTGAGTTATATCATCAGCATTATTGATATTTTGAAACGTTTGATTTGCGTTAAATGCTCGATAAAATTGTTGAATATACGCTTGATTCATAAATAATCGTAAATTACTTTTACGTCCGGGTGCGAACCCATTGGTATTGTATCTTGTCATAAATAATATAAACTGATATAATTATTTGGCGATTATTAAGTAAAGTGTTATATAATTCCAAAGTGACTTAAAGAAAAACCAGAAAATTCTCTTTAAGTGGTTTCAATATATATTATTCCAAAGTGACTTAAAGAAAAACCAGAAAATTCTCTTTAAGTGGTTTCAATATATATTATTCCAAAGTGACTTAAAGAAAAACCAGATAATTCTCTTTAAGTAGTTTTAATATATTATATTGGATTCGTAAAATTTTCCAAAAAGCCAATTGGGTTTTGAAAAATGGACATTTATAAATGTCCAAAATTGGAAAAGGCAAGGGGTCTTCCCGAAAAAACACACCGAGGATCACTTGTGACCATAATGCTCACAAAACCACTTTTAACTCGTTTTATTTGTGACGATACTTTTTTAACAATATTTTTGAAAACCATTTAGAAATATCTTATTTTATCAATATATGGAAACTTTAGGTGACAAATCTCCGGCATTTTTAAATAAAAAATACGAATGTAAAAAATGTAACTTCTTTACAAGCAAAAAAAGTCACTATAGTGAACATATTTTAACACTGAAACACCAAAATTGCCTATTAGGTGACGATTTGCTAACAGAAAAATCGGTTATCCGGCAACACGAATATACGTGTAAAACCTGCTCAATGATATATAAATCTCGCAATGGTCTGTGGAAACACAAAAAGAAGTGTTCGGAAGAAAATGACAAAATAAAGGAAAGCGTGATAACGGATAAAGAACTTATTGTGATGTTAGTTAAACAAAATAGTCAATTGATGGACGCATTAAAGAATGGAACTAACAATACAAATATAAATACAAACAACACAAATATAAACTCACACAATAAGACATTTAATTTACAAGTTTTTTTAAATGAGACGTGTAAAAACGCAATGAATATTGATGAATTTGTTAGTTCAATTAAACCACAACTTGCCGATTTAGAAGCAACTGGAAGACTTGGGTATGTTGAAGGTGTTTCTAATATAATACTAACAAATTTAAATTCATTGAACATACACGATAGACCATTTCATTGTTCAGATCAAAAAAGAGAAGTTATTTATATAAAGGATAATAATGAATGGACAAGAGAAGAAAAAGATAAACCCATACTAACAAAAGCAATAAAAACAATAGCCAATGAAAATATTAAAAATATAAATGAATGGAGAAAAGAACATCCTGATTGTGTAAAATCAGATTCAAAAAAGAATAACTTATATTTAAAAATTGTTAGTAATTCAATGTGCGGACTAACAAAAGAAGAAACAAATAAAAATATTAACAAAATTATAAGTAATTTAGCAAAAAATGTGGTAATTGATAAAACATTATAGGGAGGGGTATACGATTTTATGTTATTGAATAAAATAAAATTGAAATAAAATTGAAATAATATAAAAACAATTATGTAAGTTATATATCGATAGAATGAATACGAATAACGAAGTAACCGAATTATATTTTGATGTTCAACAAAAAACAGATAAGCAACATATTTTAGATAATCCAGATACATATATTGGATCGGTTGAAACAGTGGATACAAATATGTGGATTATGAATGAGACAAGTGACAAAATAATAGAAAAAAATATCAGTTTTGTTCCGGGATTATTTAAATTATTTGATGAAGGTATTGTAAATTGTCGGGATCATGTTGTTCGAATGCAATCAAAGGTTGATGCGAAGGTTGATAATTCATTACCAGTTACTTATATAGATATTACAATTCAAGAAGACGGTACTATTGTTATGATAAATGATGGTAATGGGATTGATGTAATAGAACATCCTGAATATAAGACTTGGGTTCCTGAATTAATATTTGGACATTTGAGAACTTCAACAAATTATAATAAAGATGAAAAAAAAATAGTGGGCGGAAAAAACGGTTTTGGTTTTAAACTTGTTTTGATATGGTCTACATATGGTTCAGTTGAAACAGTTGATCATATTCGAGGATTAAAATATACTCAAGAATTTAAAGATAATCTTGATGTAATATGTCCTCCAAAAATAACTAAAGCATCAAAAAGTAAACCTTATACAAAAATAACATTTAAACCTGATTATAAGCGATTAGGTATTACGGTGTTAACTGAAGGTAGTTCTGCATTAACACCAGATATTATCGCACTTTTAAAAAAAAGAGTTTATGATATTTCAGCAATAACTGACAAGTCAATAAAGGTAAAGTATAATTCATCAATAATTCCTATAAAAAACTTTGAACAATATATTAATTTATATATTGGTGAAAAATCAGTATCTCCTCGAGTATATGAAGGAGCAAATGAACGATGGGAATATGCGGTTGCGTTAACACCAACAAACGAGTTTATACAAATATCATATGTAAATGGTATTTATACCTCAAAAGGAGGTAAACATGTTGAGTATATTCTTAATCAAATAATACGAAAATTATCAGATTATATTGAAAAAAAGAAAAAGATAAAGGTAAATCCAAATTCAATAAAAGAACAATTAATGTTATTTATAAGATGTGATATTGAAAATCCAGCATTTGATAGTCAAACGAAGGATTTTATGAATACGCCAATGGTAAAATTTGGTTCAAAATGTGAAGTAAGTGATAAATTTATAGAAAAGATTGCTAAAATGGGAGTAATGGATGCGGCGTGCGCAATAACAGAGTTAAAAGAACATAAAGCAATAAAAAAAACAGATGGAACAAAAAGTAAAACAATACGTGGTATACCGAAGTTAGATGATGCTAATTGGGCGGGAACAGATCAATCAAACGAATGTACTCTTATGTTAGGCGAGGGCGACTCGGCAACAGCCGCACTTACATCCGGACTAACATCAGAAGATAAAAATACGGTAGGAATATATCCGCTTAAGGGAAAGATTATGAATGTGAGGGGAGAAAAAGTAAAAAAGATATCTGATAATAAAGAGATTGAAGAATTAAAAAAAATACTTGGTTTGGAAACGGGTAAAGAATATAATACAATCGAAGATGTTCATAAATATTTGAGATATGGTAATATAGTAATTGCTACCGATCAAGATTTAGACGGTTCTCATATTAAAGGTCTTTGTATAAATTTATTTAATAGTGAATGGCCAAGTTTAACTCGTATTCCAGGATTTATTGGTTTTATGAATACTCCTGTATTAAAAGCAAAAAAAAATAATCAAGAATTGGAATTTTATAATAAAGGTGAATATGAAAAATGGAAAAATGAAAATAGCACAAATGGATGGAATATAAAATATTATAAGGGGTTAGGTACTTCGTCAAAAACAGAATTTAGAGAGTATATAAGAAAAAAAAACTTTGTTGGTTTTGAACATACTGGTATTAAAAGTGATGATTCAATAGATATGGTATTTAATAAAAAAAGAGCAGATGATAGAAAAACGTGGTTAGAAACAGTTTATGATAGAAATAGTTATGCTGATACAAGTAAAAAGTTAATTTCGTATGAAGAGTTTATTGATACAGAATTAATACATTTTTCAAAATATGATTGTGATCGTAACATTCCAAATTTAATGGACGGACTTAAAATAAGTTTAAGAAAAATTTTATATAGTGCGTTTAAAAGGCGTTTAACAAGTGAAATTAAAGTAGCGCAATTTTCGGGATATGTATCAGAACATTCTTGTTATCATCACGGAGAAGACAGTTTGAATAAAACTATTATTGGAATGGCACAAAATTTTATAGGTTCAAATAATATTAATTTATTATTTCCATCCGGACAATTTGGAACAAGAGTTCAAGGTGGAAAGGATGCAGCAAGTCCAAGATATATATTTACACGTCTTGAAAAAATAACAAGATGTATTTTTCCAGAACAAGATGATAAAATATTAAAATATTTAGATGATGATGGAACATTGGTAGAACCTCAATTTTATGTTCCGATAATTCCTATGGTTTTGGTAAATGGATTAAGTGGTATTGGTACTGGGTTTAGTTCTGATATTATGTGTTATGATCCGTTGGTTATTATAACTTATTTAAAAAATAAATTATGCTTCACACAAGAAAAGATTGAGTTCTTTCCTTATTATGAGGGATTTACCGGTACAATAGAAAAAATAGAAAAAAATGAAGATATAAAATTTGTGTTTAAAGGAAAATATGAAAAGATTGATAAAAATAAAATTAGAGTAACAGAATTGCCTGTCGGTTTTTGGACATTTAATTTTAAAGTATTATTAACAGAATTACAAAATGATAAAGATGAAGAAGGTAAAAAAATAGTTCCTCATATAAAAGATGTTTTAGAAAATCATACAGATACAACAATAGATTTTATAATAACATTTAGTAATGGAAAACTTGAAGAGTTAGAAACGACAATGTATGATTACGGTTGTAATGGAATAGAAAAATTATTAAAATTATATTCAACCAATACAACAACAAATATGAATTTGTTTGATTCAGAAGATAAATTAAAGAAATATAAAAATGTTGAAGATATTATTGATGACTATTATGATGTAAGACTTAAACATTATGTGTATAGAAAAAATTATATGATAGATAATTTAGAAAAAGAAATAGTGATATTATCAAATAAAGCAAGATATATAAAAGAAAATTTAGAAGATACAATAGATTTAAGAAAAAAGAAGAAACAAGAAATAATTGATATGCTTTTATCAAAAGGTTATGATAGAATTGAAAATGATGAAGATTTCAAATATTTAGTAAAAATGCCAATGGATTCAGTATCAGAAGAAAATGTAGAAAAATTATTACAAGAACATCAAATAAAAGAAGATGAATTAGATCGTATAAAAACAACAACAATAGAAGAAATGTGGTTATCAGAATTATCTATACTTGAAAATGAATATAAAGCGTATCAAAATGAAAGAAAACAAGCACAATTGGGTGAGATAACTGAGAAAAAGTCAATTAAAAAGGTTGTAAAAGGTGTTAAAAAAGTAATAAAAAAATCAACAAATATTATTGTTGAAGAAGAGAAGGAAGAGAAGGAAGAGAAGGATAATGAAGAAGAACTAATTATTAAACCGAAAATGAAAAAAATGGCGAAGTAATATTTAGGATAATTGTCCAAATATAAGTATAATAATATATATCTAAGTTATTTTTTATATATATTATTTTTTATCCTTTATTTGTTAGTTTATCGTATTTTTAAAACCAATTAGGCATTAAATAATTATTTTTATCTTTATATGTTTCAACAATTGGAGTTGCCAATGGAACAGCTAAAGTACTAACATCGTGTAAATATTTCATATAACTTTGCGCTTCAGAATACACGTTAAATACACAATAATCTAATACAATTTTATTAAGTTCGCTTATTTGTTGAGAAATATTATCTGTTTGGTTTGCGGAATGTTGTAAAAATACACTTCTCATAATTATTTTTAGGGAGTCGCAATCTTGAGGAGCAACCACATATTGTTGATTTGATTTTTTATATACACCTGATCTTATTCCATTTTGAATTATTTGTATATTTTCTGTTGAAAAATATGCTTTAGATAAGTTAGTTTCATCCCATTGACCTAATGTTGGTTCTCTAAATGTTGCGCATTGATTTGCCGGTATCTTATCATACATAGCAAATAGATTACTTAAATCAGGAGATTGTGTTTTATTTATTATATCAATCCTTCCATTAGAACTTTTATGACTATTCATATTATATACTTTTAAGAAAATATACTTTTATTAAAAAGTATATTAATTATTCTTTGTTATACTTTTATTAAAAAGTATATTAATTATTTTTTGCTATACTTTTCTTAAAAGTATATTAATTATTTTTTGCTATACTTTTCTTAAAAGTATATATATAATATATAAATGTTTCAAAAGAAAGTATTAATAATAGCCACTGTATTACTAATAGTTATATTAGTTGTTGTTGGTATTTTATTATCCGGATCAAGCGAAAATGAGAATTGGCCTCCAATTGTCGGTGATTGTCCAGATTTTTGGGTCGATATGTCTGGAAATGGTGAAGCATGTTTTAATAGTCATAGTTTAGGAAAATGTAATTTACCAAGCAAAGAAAATCCAAATACAAAGAATTTCAATGAATATCCATTTAATGGAGAAAATGGAGAATGTAAAAAATATAATTGGGCAAAAACATGTAAAGTAACTTGGGACGGTATTACTTCAGGCGTAAATAATCCGTGTGACGAAACAACAACTGAAGAAACAGTATAATAAATATATATAAATATATTAAAATTAATTAAACATATATTTATATAATGACATATTTTTATAATTATACTGAAAATAAAAGGTTCTCAAATAACTCGAATGATTTTTTTATGAATATAAAAACATTACCAGATGAATTAGAAGAAATTGTATATTCATATATTCCTAAATCAGCAACAATATTTATAACTAAACAAAATTATTTAACAAATCATTATCTTGTAAGAAGTTTAGTAAATATAAAACATATTGAAAACTATATACGTTCAATGGTAAGACAAGATAATGATTTTGTATTTAAACTTTTGTTAGTTGAAAATTATAATAGATGGTTGAATATGAAAAAATATTATTATCAAGAATGTATATTTAATAATTATTTAATGTTTTTAGAGTCTTATGCGGAAGACAATCAATCAATAAAATGTACAAAATTATTGTCTGATTTATTTGAAGAAGAAGGATTAAGTAAAAATAGACATAAAAAGAACACAAATAGATATATAAGATGGAAACCCTAAATATTAATAATTTATTGGATCGTTGCGAAGAAGTAAATAAAGTTAAGACAATATTACAAGAGTTCGAACTGAATAAAAATAATTTATTAACAAAACGTGGATTATATATTCATGGAGGACCCGGATCTGGAAAAACAACATTTATAATTAATATACTTAAAGAAATGGACTATGATATAATAAAGTATGACGCTGGTGATATAAGAAATAAAACAATAATTGATACAATTACAAAACATAATATGGCTGATAGAAATGTTTTAAGTATGTATTACAAAAAGGTAAAACGAATAGTAATAATTATGGATGAAATCGACGGTATGAATAATGGTGACAAAGGTGGAATAAATTCATTAATTAAAATAATAAGACCAAAAAAAACGAAAAAACAAAGACAAGAAGAAACAACATATAATCCAATTATTTGTATAGGCAATTATCATATAGATAAAAAAATAAAAGAATTGATGAAAGTATGCCATGTTGTAGAATTAAAAACGCCAACACAACAACAAATTATTTCTATTATTGAAAAAATAGTTCCTATTTTCAATACTTTGAATTCAGAAGAAAGTAAAACAAATATAATTAATTATATTCAGGGAGACTTGAGAAAAATAAATATTATATATGATCTATCAAAAAATAATGAAAAAATATTAACTGATAATAGTATTAAAAATATATTTTTAACAAAATCATATAATGATGATACAAGAAAAATAACTCAAAAACTAATAAATAATAACTATCCAATTGAAGAACATTTAACAATAATGAATGAAACAGATAGAACAATTGTTGGATTATTATGGCACGAAAATATAATTGATGTTTTAGGAAAAATAAAAAAAGATGATGCTATTCCATTTTATTTAGATATATTGGATAATATGTGTTTTGCTGATTATATTGATCGAATAACATTTCAAAAACAAATATGGCAATTTAATGAGATGAGTTCGCTGATAAAAACATTTAAAAATAATAAAATATATCAAGATACATTTGGTTACAAAAAGAAAACAAAATATAATCCTGCTGAAGTTAGATTTACAAAGGTACTAACAAAATATTCAACTGAATATAATAATTCTATTTTTATTCAAAATTTATGTCAAGAACTTTCAATGGACAATCATGATATGTTTGCCTTCTTTTTAGATTTGAAAAATAAATACAACGATAATGAAATACTTTTATTATTTGAAAATTACAATATAAGTAAATTGGATATTAACAGAATTTATCGATATTTAGAAAAATATACCAAAGAAAACGCAAATGAAATTGAGGATGAAATAATAGATGATGAAACAGAAATTATATAAATAAGTATTTAAGAAATTATATAAATAAGTATTTAAGTAATTACACTGTTAAACATTGAAAATAGCAGTTTAATAATAAATATACATAAGACATTAATATATATTTATTATATAATTTTAGTTCTATTCCGTCTTTTTTTAACAAATCGTTTTGTTTTTTTCTGTCTTTTTTTAACAAATCGTTTTGTTTTTTTCTGTCTTTTTTTAACGAATTTTTTTGTTTTTCTTTTTTGTTTTCGTTTTATAATACCTCCACCAGTACGATTACCCCGTATATATTTTCGCAAATCATCGCGTTTATATGTTAAAATATTTGAGTTTTTAACAAACTTCAAAGAATCGGATAACCATTCTCCTTTTTCCTCGTCAGATTCATCTCTTTTAATTATTTCCATTATTTTATTGTAAAACTCCTTTACTGTCATAGTATCAATAGATTTATCTGAAAAAATATCAGTAAATAGCGGTAATAAATTACTTAGATTTATGTCATATGATCTTAAAAAATTATCTATTTGACCTTTCAGATAATCATCAATATGATCGATTATAGATTCAGTATCACTTATCTTTTTTTGAATTGTTCCTTTCATATATTCATTTATTTGGTTTGGTAATTGTGAGTTGTATTCTTTCAATTGTTTTTCATAATATTCAATAGTATGTTTTTTTGGCAATTCATCAATAGTTAACAGTTTTATTTTTTCTTGAAATTTTGATACTGTCATTTCGATAATCTTTTTATTATCTTCAACTTCTTTAGAATAAAATTCTGAAACATAACCTAATGAATTGTACCATGATTTACCTTTAGTTAATATTTTAAAAATACCTAAATCAATTTCAATATCAGAGTTAGGATAAATTTCAACATTGGCATCATCTTCTAAACAAATGTAATTGATATTATCCAAACGAAGACCTATTTGTTCGGTTTTATGTAATGTTTCACTACCTCTTATTTCACATTTTTCTATTAATCCAATTTTAATATAATCTTCAAAAAAATAAACAACTAAACAATTTGTTTCACCAGAACCAATTATGAATTTAATTTCGCCTTCTTTGGGAAAAAATTCGCGAATAGTAAATGTCGGTTCAGGAAAATATTCATTTAAAAGTGTAATAATTTTTTCTTTGTATGACATTTAAAATAAATATATATTTTAATTTACATAAGTTTTTTATAAAATTAGAATTAAATAATAACTCTAATTTTATTGAAATAAATAAATATAATAATAAATTTACACATATAATGCCTTTTTCACCCATTGTTCCTTTGTGACAGTTGAAACATTTGTAAAATGATGTTTTTCATATTGTTCTGGAGAATCATAAAAAAGTGTAAGCGGTTCTTTTCTTCCATTATATCCGGTTGCGTCAGTTACCTTGAAAAGGGTTGATTCTTCTTTGCTACCAACTAAAATATCATATCTTAATCCAGTAACCGCATTTCTAATTAGACTTCCTCTGTGAGCAGATCCGTAATTCTCAATTGTGATACGCTTATAATATTTTCCATCATTCCATTTTTTATTAAATGGAAGCGTATACTTATTATAATTTTTATCTAATTTCTTAAGAGCAAACTCAGTTTCTTTTTGTCTTAATCTCCATTCAGTTGATGATTCATCATTAAAATTTTCATCTACAAGGTCGTCGTAATACATATCGATATGTTATATTATATTATTATGTAATATTTCTTTATATTATTTTAATATATATATTATTTTGTGGTGTTACGAAGTTCATTAACTTCTTTTGTTAGTTGTGTAATTTTTTTAAGCAGTTCACTTATTAATATATTTTTATCTGATAGTTTTTTTTCATATTCATTACAAAGTGTTTCATTGTTTTTATTATATAATAATTTTTGTTGTGATTGTAGCATTTTATTATGATCTTCTAATCGTTTTGCTCTTTCTTCTTCTATTTTTTTAATTTGTTCTAATAATTTCGGTTTATTTTCAGGTCTTCCAGGTTCATATTTTTCTAAAAGAGTATTCATATCAAACATATAAAATTGTTTTAAAATGGGGTCTTTAATGAAATCATCAACATTATAATGTGACAATATTGTTTTTGTTTGTTCGGGGTTATCTAATAGTTTTTCTTTATTCAATGAATTATGTTTATGTGAAAATACCAATATTGATTTTAATGGGTCTAATTGAATTAAAGGTATAGTATATCCTTTTGTAAATTTGTGTTCTTCTGCTAAAGCAACATTATCATCATATTTGGTTTGAGTTAATAATTCTTTTTTAAAAGCAAATGTAGCGGCGGTTGAATGATATTGTTTATATGGTCCGCATTGATATACTGTATTTTTCGAATCAAAATATATATGCATTTCTGATGAACCGGCAATTAAATATTGTGGGTTTTTTTGTAATGTGTCTACTGCGTGTGAAATGCGTTCCGAAGGATAGTAGTCGTCATCATCCATATAAATTATAATATCTCCTGAGCATTTTGTGTGCATCAAGTTTCTTTTCTCACCAAGAAGCATTTTTTTATCATAGTAAAAGTATTTGACTTGAGGTATATCTTTTATTAGGTCTTCAATCGGATCAGTCCCATCATCGATAATGATCCATTCAATTCTATCCTTTGGATATGTTTGATGTTCAAAACATTTTATTAAAAACGGAATAAAAGGTCTTCTATTGAATGTAGGTGTACACAAACTAACAAATGGATATATCCTTGTTTTCTTTATTTTTTTGTTTTTATTTTTATGTTTACTCATACTTAAATATAAATACAAATTAATATTTAAATTGTTTATTTTTTCAATAATTAAACAAATCTGATATTATATTTTTTACTTTTTTTACCACCATATTGTAATTGTGGTACTAATGAAGTTGAACTATCATTATTATTTATTGGTTGAGCAGATGGTTCAACTGCTACCACAGGTTGTTCATTAATCTGACCTCCAACTTCTTTTGGTTTTGTTAGTTCTCTGTATTCTCCTGATTTAATTTTATTTTCTATTTTTGGATCATCAATTGGAATAGGTTTACAAATTTCAACTAATTCAGGATGTTTAAAATTTACAGGTTCAACCGTTGATTGTTTTATATTTTGTTTTATTTTGATGCTGAAACCATCTATATTTTGTGAAGGCATTTCATTTGTATATAATCCCATGAAATAAGCAAAAGCAACAGCAAATAGAATGCCAACAATAGATTTACTTCCTAAATACGAAATTCCATTTGAAAACAAACTGATTGTTGCAAGAATTATAAAGAAAAATTGTTTATATGCGAAAGTATTTATAATAAAATCGCCAATATTCATTTGTTTATTAATTGATTTAACTTTATAGGTTGCAAATAATGGAGATATTAATCCATAAAATGTAAAAAATGCTGGTGTTATAAATATAGATATTAGTCCAATCCACCACCAAATAAAGTAAAAAATTAATAATTTTACGCTAAAAAAACTAATATTTTCACTTGATTCCCATTTTGTATCATTTTCAGCAGAAACATTTCTAAATAATTGTGGTATATTTATAATATGATAAAAAATGCTAATACAAATATTAAAAAAATATAACCCAATCCATAAAAATATACCAAAAAATCCATAAATAAACATAATTGCTGACTCAGGAAGGTGACTTAAATTATAAAAAATAGTATTTATAGCAAGAAAGTTTTTAGCAACAATATTATCATATACTGAAGAGAAAAATAATGAAGCGCTCGCGCTTAAACCGTCATTAGGATTTTGAGCATTTTTTTTTAAAGTACATAAAAAACTCTTATTAAAACTGTCTAAATATTCTTGAGAATTAAATAATGCCTTTTGTGATAATGTATCTTTATTTTCTGAAAATAAAGATGGTCTCATAATATTTATATCAATTGGTTCATTTTTTACTATTCGATCAAAAACGGTATATGGTGCTAACTCAATATTATCAGGTAAAATATTAGATTGTGCAACTTTAGTTGTATACAATCCAAATGTACCAATAATAAAAATAGTTATCCCAATGGTGAAAACAATACTTAATAAATAATTAATCATAAAATTTTTAAAATCAGACGAAGTGAATGAAGTGGTTGTTTCTTCGTTTTTCTTTTCATCAATAGCGCTAGTATCTTCAGTTGTTGACATTAGTTATAATAAATATATATTAAATTATTATAATACTTATTTATTTTATTCAAATGATATAAATAAAATCTAAATTGTATATATGGCACTCGATTTTAAATATACAATAATATATATATTTTTATGTTTATTTTTATTTAGGTTCATTATAATATATGGTTCTTCAGTTTGTAGCAGTTTAAAAATTGTAGAGGGACTTACAGAATTTGAGAAATATTCACAACAAATAATACCTTATCCTGAAGATGCACGAATAGATTATAATAATTTGAATTCACCTCAATACAGTCACACTGTAAATTTACCGATAAATGATCCTGTAAGTTGTAAAAATTTTTGTGGACCAAATGCTAAATGTTTACTAACAAAAGAACAATGTATGTCTGATATTGATTGTCAAGGTTGTAATCCGGGACCGACAAAACAATCAGAGTGTCAAACAAAAGAGGTTGATCCATATGACGGTGCTGGGAAAGGATTACAACATAGTCCGTTAACAACGGGTTATAATAATCATAATATTAATTTTGCGCAAATATATCCGGATTCAAAAAATGCTCAGATAACAAGACCGTACGAAGGTGTTGATTTATGGACGGATTCGTTTAATAAAGGGTTAGAATTGTATAATAAAAAAAGAAGTATTGCTGATAAATATAATTCAGGATCAGATACAAATACGGATACAAATACAGATACAAATATGACATCTTTTGAAATAAAATATCCAACAACTGTATCATCAACAGGACTATTTTATGAAACAACACCTCCAGCATCAAACGCAACTCTTTTTAAGTAGCGTAAGTTAAACCAACATTACCCCCCATAAAATGTACCATATTTATTCTTTCTTCAAATAAATGTAAATCAAAATTATAATCGTATATCATCCAGCTGCTTTTATTAATTCCTATGATTGAACCCGTAACGGGATCACAAATAGTTAAACTTTGAGCAAATGGGTCTAAAGGAGGAATAATTGTGGTAAATTCCAATTCAATTTGATTAAATTTGTTCATATTTATGGCGCCAGATGGTTGTAAATCTGCGTTATTTGAATGAAGACTAAAATTGTAACAATATAATCCGGAAGGAGCATTGCCGGTTGTTCTTATATATTTTTCAACTAAATCAAATACTCCGGCAGGTTGTATATTTTCTCTGTAAGATCCATCTAATAATATACCCATAGCAATTAATATTAATTTATCATTTTGAGGATTATACGATTGATTAATTACAATACCAGTTAGTGTTCCATCAGGATTAACTCCAGGACCAATATCAACGGGTGTTAGTTGTCCATTTATTGTTCTATATATTGTATAACTTCCTGATGTTGGTGCTTGTATTACATTTAATGGAATATAATTATATGGCCAATTCGTGTAATTTGACCATTCATTTCTTAAGTTAGCATCACTACGTTGAAAATAAAATAACCAATTTGAAACCATACCCAATGAATCTAATTGTACTTTATTTGGTCCAGTGACATTTGGTATAATTCTTTCATAAACCTGTTTAATCAAATATTTTTGTTCGTCTACAGCAAATAATCGTTGTTCGCCATTCGATAAAAAACAATAGGTGCAGTTTAAATGAATATCAGAATTCCATAAAGTTCTCTGATCTGAATACGAGTTTATATCAATCATTACATCAGGAGGTGGTTGTAAAAACCGATAAAATTGCATATACCACAAGTTAAAATTGGGAGATACATTTGGATAGTTATTTGTCGCATCAAATACATCACGAATAGTAAATAATTGATTAATTGGTCTAAATGTGATATTTATATGTAACTCATTGTATTGAAGTGATGTTAATGGAAATGCCATTTGTGTTTTTAATCCAAACCAACTGTTCAATGGAATATATAATATTCTACCTCGGATTGAAGGTTCTGGTCCCGCTAAATCTCCTGTATAATAAGCATTTGGATATGAGTTAACACGAGAATTTGAATTTGCCGGATCTGTTAGTTCAGGAACTTGACCAATCATTTTATTGAATAATTCTTTTTTATCATTATTGAAATCGCGTTGAACAGAAGCTAATAAATAATCGCCTGAATATTCTTGTAATGTAAAATTACCGCAAGTTATACTTATTTTTGAAATCATTTTAGCGCCAATATTTTCTATCCATTTAAATTCATACGGAGCCCATTGTTCAATATTTCCTAGACCTTGTGAGGTAGTTTGTTCAGTAATTTGTTGAGGTGGAAGAATAGGACTCCATATATTTGGTAAAGCAACTGATATATAACAATCCATTAAAAGATCAGCATATCTGGGTATTTTAAATGTTAAACTTGATTCTTCTGATAATCTTAATGTTTTTGATCCCTCATAATCAACTCTGAATTTTTGAAGTCCAAAATTAGTATATTGATGAAAAGTGGTTTTAAAAAATGATTTTGTTGGATTTCCATTGAGTATTATATTTTGTTGTCCTTGACTAACAAGTTGTAAAAGACCACCTGGCATTATATACTATATTAATATATATTTTAATTACTTATTTATCGTAATATTATATATTTTTATATTTTATATTTTATATAATTAATGTCATATATATGTCCTTTATGTAAAATACAACCTCTTAGTCATTCGTTAACTAACATTTCAGAAAAAAATGATATAATATATTATTATACTTGTCCGTCGCAAGCAATTTTATATTATGATGTTGAAAGTATTCTAAATCACTATGACGGTGTTTTAAGCGAAATACCAAAAGATAAAAAATGGATTTGGATTTTTGACAGTTTCAATTTTAATCTTACTCATGCATTACAAATAAATGTAGCAATTGAGATAACAAAACTTATTTCAAATAAATTTAGCGCAAATTTAAATAAAATTATAATAATAAATCCAACTTTTTATATAAAAATGACATATAATGTCGTAATGCCTTTTTTAAATGAAACATTAAAAAATATTATTGAAATAAATTATGAAAAAACAACATCGGATGAAGTAATTATATAAAATATTAAAAATAATTTATAAATGTATGGATACAAAATATATTTTTTATATTACATTGATAATATCAATTATTGTTCAAATAGTTACGGGAGGAATTGAAATGGTAGCTTTATTTATAAAAGTTCCATCTGCTTATTCGTTAATAAAAGAATTATTGTTATTTGAATTTATTGTACAAATTATTGAAGGTATATTTTATATTTGGTTAGCGTACAATTTTACAAAAATAATAAATGTAACACCTAAAAGATATATAGATTGGGTTATTACAACACCGACAATGTTAATAACATTGATATTATATTTAATTTATTTAAATAAAAAAACAAATAACGAAACAAATGATTTAGAATTATTTACACTTTTGAAAGAGAATTCATCTATCATTATACCAATAATAATGTTAAATTGGTTAATGTTGTTATTCGGATATTTAGGTGAAATGAAAATAATTTCTGTTTCACTTGGTGTTGTTTTAGGGTTTATACCATTTTTAATATATTACTATATGATTTATAAAAATTATGTAATCAAAAATACACCTGGTTATTTATTATTTTGGTATTTTTTCTTTTTTTGGTCGTTGTATGGTGTAGTTGCGATTTTACCTTATTATACAAAAAACGCATGTTATAATATATTGGATTTATTCGCAAAGAATTTTTTCGGTTTATTTTTGAGTTATATAATATTTTCCGGAAACTTTTAAATACTTTTTAAATACTTTTTTAAAAAGTATATATATTATAATATGACAACTTTAACTGAAAAGTTTTCTCAATTAAAAACATCAACAGAAACATTATTAATTAGTGTGATTACACTTGTGTTTTGTATAATTGTCATAATATATATTTTTTATTATATTCGTTTAAGAGACCGAAATTGTAATTATATGGATTCTATTTATGGTAATTTAAATGGAAAATTAAGATCAATTGATAATAATGAAAAATTTAATTACACATTGAAAGATTATTATATTAAGTCCGCTTACAATTGTTGTAGTGGAGGAAATTATAAAAACGATTTTGTTGATCTTTGTGTAATGAAAGACTTATTAAAACAAGGTGTAAGATGTCTTGATTTTGAAATATTTTCTATTGATGATCAACCAGTTATAGCAACTTCAACAAGTGATAGTTTTTATATAAAAGAAACATTTAATTATATTAATTTTGTAAATGCTATGAATGTTATTCGTGACTATGCTTTTTCCACATCAACTGCGCCGAATTCTTCAGATCCAATAATTATTCATCTTCGCATTAAAAGTACAAATCAAACAATGTATCAAAATTTTGCTTTACTTTTGGAAAATTATAATTCTATATTATTAGGTAAAGAGTATGATTCTGAATATAATGGTCAGAACTTTGGAGATGTCGAATTAAGAAGTCTTATGGGAAAAGTTATTATAATTGTTGAAAAAAGTAATTCAGCGGTCTTAGAATGTCCCGAGTTTTATAAATTTATTAATATGACAAGCAAATCTGTTTTTATGAGATCATATCATTATTATGATATTGAATATACTCCGTCAAAAGAGGAATTGGTAAATTATAATAAACAAAATATGACGATAGGAATGCCTTATAAAGGGTCTAATCCAAATAATCCAAGTTCGATTGTAATGAGAGAAATGGGATGTCAATTTTTAGCAATGAGATTTTCAGAATTAGATAGTAATATTGAGGAAAATAATATGTTTTTTGATAATAATGGATATGCTTTTGTGTTAAAACCTTTACATTTACGTTATATTCCAGAAACTATTCCATTACCTCCTCCACAAAATCCAGAATTAGCTTTTGCGGAGCGAACTGTACAATCGGATTTTTATAGGTTTAATATCTAAATATACCTTTTTATACCTTTAAAAAAGGTATAACCAAAATTATATATTAAAAAGTTTTTAAATATATATTTTTTAAATATATATAATATATATGAAATATGTATGCGATAAAAAGATGACATTTGATGATTGTGAATTAGCTATATTAAGAGCAGCAGTTGATAATGCTGAAGAACAACAAGGAAGAAAAACAGTTAATTCACCTGAAATGAAAAATATTATTTCAATTGTTGAAAATTTTTTAAGAAAAAAACAATTAATTTGTTATGGAGGAATTAGCATTAACTCTATATTACCAAAACAAGACCAATTCTATAATAAAGATCTTGAAATCCCAGATTATGATTTTTATAGTTATGATGCGTTAAATGATGCGAAAGAATTAGTTGACATATATGTTTCAACTGGGTTTCAAGAAGTCGAGGCAAAATCAGGTCAACATCATGGAACATATAAAGTATATGTTAATTTTATTCCCGTTGCTGATATTACACAAATACCCAAAGAATTATTTAACGCTATAAAAAAGGAAGCGGTAAAAGTAACGGGAATATTACATTCGCCGCCAAATTTATTGCGTATGAATATGTTTTTAGAATTATCTCGACCTGCTGGAGATACAAGTCGTTGGGAAAAGGTATTAAAAAGATTAACATTATTGAATAAAAACTATCCATTATCCGCAAATCAATGTTCAACAGTTAATTTTCAACGTCAAATGGCGCAAATAGATAATTCAGATAATATTTATGAAAATGTTCAACAAACATTAATAGATCAAGGCGCTGTGTTTTTTGGAGGTTACGCTTTATCTATGTATTCGCAATATATGCCAAAAAAATTACAACATAAATTACAAAAAATACCCGATTTTGATGTATTATCTGAAGAACCAATGCTTACTGCTCAAATAATTAAAGAAAGGTTATCAGATATAAATGTTAAAAATGTTAAGATTATTAAAAGACCGGGTATTGGAGAAATTATTGCTCCTCATTATGAAATAAAAGTTAATAAAGACACAGTAGTATTTATATACGAACCGTTGGCGTGTCACAGTTATAATGTTATAAATGAAGGAGGTTACAGTATAAAAATAGCAACGATTGATACTATGCTTAATTTTTGGTTAGCATTTTTATATGTAAATAGACCATATTATGATAAAGATCGTATATTATGTATGTCCAAATATTTATTTGATGTTCAAGAAAAAAACAGATTAGCGCAAAAAGGTTTACTAAAGCGGTTTAGTATAAATTGTATAGGACATCAAAAAACGGTTGAAGAAATGAGAGCAGAAAAGGCGAATAAATATAATGAATTAAAAAATAAAAAAAAGGACGCGGAATATGACTCGTGGTTTTTAAAATATAGACCAACTGATGGCAAAGATAATGAAGATAAAAAGAAAAATAAAACAAAACGAAAAAATATTAGAAAGAAAAAAACAAAAAAACGTAAAGGGATATTTTTTTAATAATATAAAATTGATTTATATTTATCTACAATTGTAAATATAAATTATAAATATGAATATAAATATGAATATGAATATCAATAACAATGACCATATGTTTTTTAAAAATTGGTTATATGTGAGTAAACAAATTACATCATTAGATATAAATAATGAATGTCCAATAAGTATTGAACCTATAAAAATAAATGAATGGTATTGTAAATGTAATCAATGTAATCACAATATTTCATTTGTGTCTTTTTACCAAATGGTTTCAATAAATAAATATACTATTACGTGTCCAATATGTCGTTGTATATGGAATAATAAAATATTTTATTTGAATAATAATTATGATAATAATAATAATCGCACGTTTACGTTTTACAAAAAAATATTACAATATAAACTAAAAATACATCGAAAAAAACACAAAATTATTAATTATTTTGAAAATAAAATAGATGGTATTTCAAATTATTTTGCGCCACCGCATATAGCGACAAATGGATATCTTCAAGTTAGATATGATGAATTTGTCATGGATAATGATGATTTATATAGTTTAAATTTACCAAATAATTTACCAAATGATATTATAAATAAAGAAGAAAAAAAGTTTTGGTATTGCGTATTTATATTTTATATCATAATAATTTTTATAATGTATTTATTGATATAAATGTTTAGATTTACAAAAAGAATATAAAGAATACATTTATTTAAATATAATAAATGTATCATATTTGTAATTTGGACGATATGGACAACTTTTACAGATATAGTATGAAATATGGTGTAAGTTATGGAAAAAATGTGTTATCAACTAATCCGTATTTATTGGAAATGTATTTGTCATGTAATATGAATTTAGCGTACATTAATGATTATATTGATATATATAAAATATCTAATATGAAAAAATATCACGCTTCTCGTATTACAGAAGAAAATCAAATTAGTTTTGAAATTGAAAAAGAAGATATTGGAGAAGAATTTATTATTGAAATATCAGAAAAAAAACCAATATCGCAACAAAATAGTGATACCGATTCTAATTCTGATTGTGATTCCGTATCTGAAACTGACTCCGTTTTAGATTATAGTACGCGCAATATTGTTAGTAATTTTTCTATTTTTTTTAAAATACCTGAAATTGTATTTTCACAAAATTGTCTTTTGTGTTCAAAATCTATTGAAATAAACTCTGATTTGTATGTAAGTAAATTTGGAATTACATGTCATCATTCATGTAAAAATGATAAATATTATAAAAATAAATTTATGATATATATAAATAAATAAATAAATATATTATATATATATAATGCCATTATCTGTAAACGATAGAGATATTCATCATTTTGTTAATGAATATTACAAAGAAGTTTATTTAGAACATCGACCACCAGGTTTACAAATAAATGAATGGATTGTAAACGATGTAACAAATATGTCAAAATTATTTTATAATAAACCTCTTTTTAATGAACCGCTAGATAAATGGAATGTATCAAATGTTACAAACATGAGTGAAATGTTTAGAGGAGCAACTAATTTTAATCAACCGATAAATAATTGGAATGTGTCAAAAGTTACTAATATGAAAGAAATGTTTAGAGGAGCAACAAGTTTTAATCAACCAATTGATACAATATTTATAGCAAATAATAAATCTAAATGGAATGTATCAAATGTTACAAACATGTCAGGTATGTTTGAAGAAGCAACAAATTTCAATCAAACTCTAGATACGTGGAATGTGTCAAATGTTACAAATATGTCACGTATGTTTATGAGAGCAACCAGTTTTGATCAACCAATAAATACATTAGTTATGCCTAATAATAAATCTAAATGGGATGTAAAAAATGTTACAGATATGAGTGAAATGTTTAGCGGAGCAACCAGTTTTAATCAACTGCTTAACAGATGGAATGTATCCAATGTAATAGATATGTCAGGTATGTTTGAAGAAGCAATAAATTTTAATCAACCTCTTAATACATGGAATGTATCAAAAGTTAGAAGTATGCCAGGAATGTTTAGTGGAGCAACCAGTTTTAATCAACCGATAAATAATTGGGATGTATCAAGTGTAACAGATAAGGATGAAATGTTTATGGGAGCAACCAGTTTTAATCAAGATAATTATCCAGATATTTGGAGAGAACATGATAATCAATCAGAAGATGATAATCAATCAGAAGTTTTTTCCGATTATCCATTAGAACCTTTAAAAAAATCAGAGTTTACAATAAATCCTTCAACTGATGTTGGTTTCGATTATGTAGGATATGAAGATGTTAAAATATCAAATTATTTAGAAGATAAAGATAATATTGTATTTTATAAAAAAATTAATGAAAATCCTGATCCTGTTCCTGACGTTTTATATACAAAAAGTAGATTAAAAAAATTATACACAGATCTTGAAGAAATAAAATCTTCAATACTATATTGAATGTAAAAATTTTAATACTATTAGACCCGGAAATGTAATAGTAACACAACCATATTTTTCTGTTAGAAAACTTGCTATTCAACTAGGTGGTCTTGTTAAATTATCTCAAATTAAAGAAATAGTTGAAAATGATGCTATTAGATGTGTAATTTTAAATCCAGAAAGAATAAAAAATTTAAAAGCAGTTGCAAGTTATGGAATTATGGATGATCCAGAAAGATACGAAGGTATGAGCGCAGAGCATTGTCAAGATAATAAAGCAGGAGGAGAATATGTATATAATATAGAATATTTTCCTATTGATTTATCAGAAAGCAAATTAGGAGGCAAAGTGAAAAGAAAAAAACATAAAAGAAAAACTAAAAAAAGAAATACAAAAAGAAAATCAGTGAAAAGAAAATCAGCAAAAAGAAAATAAAGTTATTTTAATTTTAATATGTGATTATTAAAATTAAATGAATATAAGATCTAAATAAAATCTCCAAAATTAAAATTGGGAGGATGTAAATGATCAAAATTTGGTTCTCCAAGTTTTAAATGAATACGATCAGTATTTGTATAAACAACCGGATTAATAATTGGATCAAATCGTGGTTGAAGATATTTACGTGATTGTTCCGGTATTAATGCACTGCTGAAAATAGGATGATTTGGTCCCATAAGTATTTCATTTTTTTGCTCTTTTAAAATATGAGATGTTTTATTAAAATTACGTATTTCATTTAATAACATAGTATTTTGAACTGGGTGTTCATTATGTAAATTCATAATTATAATCAATATGTTTTTATTTTTAAATCATTTTCTATTATATATGTATATTCTGTAATATTTTTTCAATAAATATATTTTTATCATGATTTGAATTCATATATATATTAGTTATTTCTGCCGGTGTATAAAAATTCTCTTTAATATTTTGTAATATGTTATCATCTATTTCTTCTTCAAAAAAATGTTTATACATATCTTTTATGATTGAATGTGACACATATGATAATTCTAAAGTAATATCAATTCTGCCTGGTCGAATAAGCGCCGGGTCCAATTTATCATAATGATTTGATGAAATAATAATTATTCTGCCTGATGTTTCACGAATACCATCCCATAAATTTAATATATCATCCAATGTAATAAAATCTTCTTCAGCATTTTCACACATCTTTTCATTTATTTTTTCACTGATCACAAAATCAATATCTTTTTTATCATTTCTATTTAAAACTATATTTCCAACACAATCAATATCTTCAAAAACAATGATTTTTTTATCAAAACCGATATTATTTTTATTATTTGCGTTATAAAACTCTTCAAAAAATATATTATTCAATTGTATTTTTGTTTTAATCATTTTCAAAGATATAACAATAATATTGCGATTTGTGTGATTGGCAATAGATTTTATTAGTGATGTTTTTCCAGTTCCGGGCGGTCCATATGTTCCAATACCTAATGAATATGGGATTCCCTTATCATAATACCATTGTTTATTGTGTAAAAAAAAGTCTATTTTTTTGATAATATCATTTTTTTCTTTAAAAAAAATATTAGAAAATGATCTAGTACTCAAAAAATGAACTTCATCCCATATTTCGTATTTATTTCTTTCAAAAACACCTTTCAACAAGGTATAAATATATAATTTATTTTTCCTACAATTTTCTAATAATGCTAAATATGTATTTGTTAAATTATCTATATATTCTTTTATTGTGTTAATATCACTTTTATATGAAAAAATATAAATTGTAATTGTATCGTGTTGATGTTTCATTATAGATTTATCGTCATTTCTACTTGATGTTTCAACCATAACTTGAGCATATATATCTAACTTCTCACAAATTATAAATTTATTTTTTTGCGTAACCATGTAACAGGAAGCATTTATCAGTTCATAGTTTATATTTTTATGTTCGACAATATATTCGGTAATTTCATTAATACTTTTATTATTTTCAATATTTTTAATAATAAAATACCATAATGATTTAAAACTATCGCTAAATGATGATGAATAACATACGCTGCTATCGTAAGAACTGTTTGATATAGATATAATACCTTGATATTTTATAATATTTTTTTTATAAATTAAATCAATAATGTTTAAATTTTTGTCAAAGTTTGTATAATAAATATTCATTTTTTTGATTAATATTGTAATAAGTGATAAACATATACTTGTAACAATCATATCAATTATTGGATTTCCTATTTTCATTTTATCAAAAATAACCATATTCAATATATTATTTGTAACGGTATCAATTTGAAGATTATTAAACATTTTAAACCTTTATTCTTATAGATAGTAACATATTGTTTTTAAATGGTTTAATAATATACATTTATACCCATTCCAATTTTTAAGTAATGTATAAAACTTTTACGATCTTTTAATCTACATATATTTGTATCTGTTATTACATCTATCCAACTCAAATGTTTTGATTTTTTTAAAGTATCACGAATTTCTCCTCCGTAAGATATAAACCCAATAACTAACAAAAATATAATAAAATAATAAATAATGGTTTCAATTTGATTGATAGTTGTAAAATCGTTTTTGTCAATTTTAAATAAACGTATTTTATAAGGCCAATTGAAGGTTATCCAATATTGGTTTTTATTATATATATCCTGATCATTTGTATTTTTTATTTGACTTCCTCCTTCTAAATAAAAATCTTTGTTCAATTCTAAAAAATACATAAAAAAAATAAGTAATAGAACTAATGCGGAGATTTTCATATCTAAACGCATAACAATTAAAAACCCTATAAAATAAAATATTGAATAAACCAATTTCTCAATTGGAGGAGTATATTCCAACTTACCTGTTTCTGATAAGAGTGTAACTAAGAAATAAAATAATAAAAAAGATATTAATAGTTGAATCCATTTATGTTGTTTTATATAGTTTATTTGATGACAAGTAAATATACTTGATCCTATATAATTACCAACTAACAATAAATAAAAAATAGCAAATGATTTAATAATATCTGCTTGATTTTGAGATATTTCATTTATAAAATTATTAAACATATTAATATATAAATATATATTATTATATTTCATATTTTTCTCTTTCACTAACATGTTTTTCAATTATTTTTGTTGATATGAATTGTTTCAAACATTTGGGACAATGAAATGATTTACAACTTATGTCATTTAATGTTGGATAACAGTTTTCTGTATAACAATATATACAAGTTCTATCATATATATTATAATATGTAGTTACCTTTTTAGGTAAAAAAGAATAATTCATTTATATGAAAAAATATAATAAAATATATGATTTTACGCATTTATTTTTATATTATTGATAAAATAATATAAAGATAAAATATCATAATTTTATTATGAACCTTGCTGAATTTAATAATAATTTTCCCAGTTTCGAAGCAACATATAAAGCAGAACAACAAGTAAAACAACAAATTCAAAAAGAAAATGATTTATCAATTAGAAAAAAAATATTTGAAAAAACTTATCCCAATTTATCTTTCAATGATTTAAAAGAACAAAGTGATAATTGGTCAACAGATGATAGTTGTATACATTACAAACATACAAATGGAAATATATTTTCATTTAATTATGAAGAAAATTATTGGGAAACATCGTCAGATAAATTTTCTGACTTAGATGATATGTTTTAATAATAATTATATGTTTCGTAAATAGGAAAGCACTTGAAATCTATTATTATTTCTAATATTTCGGCGTGGTCGTATATTACCTGTTTGAAGTGCTGATTGAATACCTTGTTCTATGACTAATTGTCGTGGTGGTTCTATAATTAATTGTCGTGGTTCTTCTAATCTCGCTCCAAAAAAAGCTGCTGCTCGATGGTTTAATACATTATGATCTAAAGCACTAGCATATTGTTCTCTGGCAAATTGAGATGCTAATTGAGATGCTAATATTCGTTGATTTTCCCATTCTGTTTGTTCTCTGGCAAATCTAGATGCTAATATTTGTCGATTTTCCCTTTCAATTTGATGTTGTCTATATTGTTCAATACTTATATACGGTCGTAGTCCTCTACGTTGACGTTCCCATTCTGTTTGAGGTTGTCTGAATTGTTCAATATTTGTTATTCCACTACTTTGACGTTCTAATTCTAATTGAGGTTGTCTATATCGTTCAATACTCGTATATGGTTGTAGTCTAGTTTGACGCGATTCGTGATATGAAAGTATCCTTTCCATATAATTTTCAATATTAATTTGATTTACATATTCATTTATGATATTTTCTTCATACTCAATTTGATTTAGTCGTCTTGCTTCATTCATATATATTTCATTTTCCAAAACAACAATATTCATATTATCAATTGAAATAGCGTTATTTGCTAAATTAAATTCTGTTGTTGAATCTTCTTCGACGCTAAAATCTTCAATACTTATATCTTCATCTGTGTTTTCTTCTTCGGTAATATTGGTACGACAGTAAGGACATGCCAACCCATTTATAGATACATTCTTAATTAAACATATACAATGAAATGTATGTCCGCAATTTGTTATGACTTTATTTTTATTTTTATTTATCGTTTCTAAACAAATAGAACAACACTCTTCTTCATCATTATTGGCAATTTCTTGAAACATATTTAAATTAACAGTAGTTATTATAAGTATTAAATAACAAATATATTTCAATTTTTTTATTTAATTTATTTTTTATTATGATTTACATAAGTTTTTAAAATTTACATAAGTTTTTAACTGTTTTTGACAGCGAGTAACAAATAAAACCAAATAATAAACATGTAAATACTAACCCGTTAAAATTATAATTACCATCAGTGTGACAAAAAAATGGAAAATATTTAAATATATTTTTTTTAAAAAAAGGCAATTGAAATAAAAAATATAGAACTGCTAATAATAATGGACCTTGTATTTCATCATATAGATTATCTAATGAATTTTGATTTTTTTCAGCAGTATAATAATGATGTATATCATCGCTCATATCATTTATATAATCTTTTGTGGTTGCTTGAGGTACATAATTAGGTTGAACTTGAATATCACTTGTTAGTTGATCTGTTTGTAATGGTATATCTCTACTTGGTAATTGTGTTGCTCCAGATAAACTTGCTTGTTGAAGTCCATTGACTATTTGACTAATTGTACTTTGATCGAGCGTAAGCGTGCCTTGAGAAGGTGAACCGTTATTTTTATTAGTTTCATTTATATCTATACTAATATTACCGCCAATTGAAGACGCAGTTGGTAAATCGTTTATACTTGTTGTGTTAATTTCAGACATATTATATATAAATAAACAAGTATTCTAAAATTTACGCAATTTTAACTGTTTTTTTATTTTTCTCACAATTTATTGCTTCTTTTTCAAATTTATAACATTTTCCATCAAATTTATATGTTTGGTCGTCTAATTCTTCGGGAGGAGGTGATCTAACAATTTTACAATATTTTCCTTTACATGCCGTTCTAAAAAATGTTGCTAAACCAATTCCTAATATAATTGACATCATAATTTTACCCGTGTAGCTATGAACAAATTTATCTAAATACATTTATATATTATGTTAGTATATAAAAATATTATTGAATTGGAACTGTTTTTATTGAAAATGGATTTATCGGACAAGTTGTTTCAACCGGTTTATATTGAAAACATTGATTTACGTTATCTTTATATTGAGTGTTTAAATAATTTTGAGGACTTGGATAAACATATACAGTTTTAATTTCAGGACCAGTAATATAAATAAATAATAATCCAATTCCAAAACTAATTAAAAATACGGGCAAAGATACATAATTACTTAACATATATATATATTTAACAAATATTTTTAAAAATACCCACGATCAAATTTAGCATTTGTTGCTAATAAACGTTCCAATTGTGAATTAAATCTGCCATATTTGACATCATATCTTTGTTTCAAATTATTTATATCCATACCATTTTTGGTCATCCATTCATTAAGTTTATCTTCAGTGTATATTAAAGATAATAACCTCTTTTGATATGCTTTGTTTGCTTCATAATTTATATTATCGAATAGGTTATTGATGACTGGCGAATTAAAATCATATTTATTTGTTATATTGTACTTAACAATATCATCATCTGTTGGTAATTTTATATTTTTTGGTAAACCCAATACACATGGTTCTCCATTTTTTCTTTTTCGATAACAATCATTAACAAAACTGATTAACCAATCTTTATCTTGTAAAAGCAGTTCTTTTAATTGAATAGGCATATTATTCCATAACCGATTGTATACACTATTACCCCAGTCGACATTACCCGACTCATCAAATACAGGAATAACATCTCCTTTGTCTTCGAATTGAGTTTCGATAAGTTGTTGTTCCTTTTCTTCTTCTTGTTCTTGTCCCTTTTCTTCTTCTTGTCCCTTTTCTTCTTCTTGTCCCTTTTCTTCTTCTTGTCCCTTTTCTTCTTCTTGTCCCTCTTGTCCCTCTTGTCCCTCTTGTCCCTCTTGTCCCTCTTCATCATCTTCTTCTAACACAAGTTCAACTAATGCGTTTTTTCTTGTTTTATTTTTGCTGTTTGGTTTTTCTTTTCTTGTTTTTTTCTTTTCCTTTTTAACACCCATTACAAACTTAACAATTTTATCATCTCCTTTGTAAAAGTATTCATTATTTACTAATGAAATGGGGGATTGAAACAGTTTATAAATTTTTTCATTTTCATTATACTCAACCATATTTACATCATATTTTAATTCTTGTATTTCCTTTAATTTGGGTATCATTTCATTTGTATAAAATTTTACAGCTTGGTTAATTATCAATTCATTGTTTGTTTCATCATATTTCTTAATCATTTCTTTAAATGGAAGTACAAAATCTTTTCCAAATTCGTTTATACTTTTTTTCAATAACATTTTTTTTTCTGGATTATCATTTCTAAGTATGTTAGTTTCTATCATTATTCCAGCATAATCACTTTCATCTTTCAGTTCTTGTGAGAGATTTTCAAATATTTCAATTACATTTTTATTGAAAAAAATTGCATTATTTTTCTCTTTAATTATATTTAATTTTATATCATCAATGAACCCTAAACCTGATGTTATAAATTTATTCATATCTTCTCTTATTCCATAATTGATTTGAATATCCAACGGACAAGGATTTTCAATATCTCCGCATTTCGCAGTGTATTTTTTTATATTATTTTCAATATCACTTCGAATTGTAAATAATGTTTTAACATTTCTTTTACAATTTACACATTGTGGTTTTGGTAATTTAGAAAATTCAACCTTTTTTTCTCTTTTTGATTTATTTCTTTTTATTATTGGTTTTATATATATATCATAATACACCTGTTCATATATATTTTTTAATAAATAAAATTCGTTTATTGCTTCCAAAGGTGTTATATTTTCTGTTTTTATTTCCATATCTGTATTTTTTGTTCGTTTATTCATTATAAATTATACTTATATATTTATTCTATATTCTTATTGTTTATTTTAGTTTATTAATTGGTGTATCATTTATTATATCAAATTCATTTTCCCACTGAGGCAACCCAGTTATTAATTTTTGTTGTGCTCTAACTTTGGCGTCTTGATAATTTCGAATTTTTGATAAAATATATTGTTTTTTTTGTAATTCTTTTTGTTCAATTTCTTCTGGTGTTAATTTACCCTTGTATTTATAAAGTAATAATATTCCTAAAATAATAAAAAACACAACTAACAATCCTATATTAAAATTAAAATTATTATATTTTTCTTTAAATTGATGACATTGTTTAAGAGTTTCATTGATAAAATATTTTACTCCGGGTTCAGTTAACATTGGTCTTATATTTTCTTTTTTAAAAGTATTCATTATTAAATACCTTTAAAAAACAAAAAAAAATTATACCAATTAACTATATGGATATATCTTTTCAATCGTTGTTATTTTTTATTATTATAACTATTATATATTTTGTATTTCCAAGTGTAGGTAAACCACAACTAACATTAAATGATTTATCTAATGATGATAATAAGATTATTTTTTATAATAAACAAATGAAAAGTTTAGCATTTTATTTGGGAGCAGTTGTTGTAACGCAATTATTTTTAAATATAGGGTATTTAATGACTAAATGCGGAGGGTCTTTAGATAAAAATATCGGAGCAGCTGCAATATTTACATTTATTCCGTGGGTTCTTATTTTTGGAATATTATTGTTAGTTTTAATTACATTTCCAGGATTAAAAGGAGCATTTGCTGATGTTATTGGATATTTTGTTGTTGCCGGAGGAGCAAATGATATTTTTGGGTCGATATTAATAGGAACAGATTTAAATGAAATGATTGCTAAAAGTGAAAATAATGAACAAAAAAAACAACTAACACAGGCTGCTGAAGCAATTGTTAAAATTTGTGGTAATAAATCTATATTAATAAATCAAATAAATACTGATAATTTTTTGGATATTTGGAATATATTAAATCCTTTGATGACTCCGGGTTCATTTGAAGATACAGTAATTAAGCAAAAGTTATTAGATTTAGTTGTATTAAAAGATAATATTGGAGAAGCATTTTGGTATGTATATACTGCTATATTAATTTCATCAATTGTATATTATAATTTAGCAACAAGAGGATGCGTTAAAAGTGTTGATCAATTAAAATCAGATCATGAAGCATATGTTCAATCTCAAGAAGAAACTAAAAAACAAGAAGATATAAATAATTCTACAACTTATACTGTGTAAAATTTATACGTTGTAAAATTATACGTAATGTTGTAAATAATATAGTACTATCACATACGTTAATATTCCTAAAATTATTGAAAATAACCATAATGGCAAAATTGTTTTATTTTTATAACCAACACCAAATTCTCTTATTGAACCATCCTTTTTGTATAAAAAAGTTGGTTTTAACATTTGAATAAATCCAAAAATAAATAAAAATAAAACTATTGACACTAATGTTGTATTATTTCTTGTAAATGTTCTTAACATATATATTATAACTATTACTTTTTTATAATATATTTATTTAATTATTTAATTACTTAATCATAATCTCCGTAATTTTCAGTTTCTTCACCCCAAGGATCTCCATCATCATAATCATCACTCATATTCATATCCATTGCTAAATCCATATTTATATCTTGATCCGTTGTCATTTCATCAATTGCATCATCTAATTCCATATTATCAACAGCACCTTTCATTCTTTTTAATTTATTCTGAAGTTTTGATACATTTTCTGCTATTTTTTTATCATGTTCAAAATGTTCTGGGTCATATTCTTTTATTCCTTTTGACATACCTAAACTGTATAATGCTCCAAGTTTATGATGTTTTAATATAGTATCTACTGCTCTAGCATCATCTGTCATATCTCTTAATTTATCTGTAAAATCGTATTTTTCGGCTTCTTTTAATTTAAATACATTATCTTGTATATCTTCATACGAAACATTAATAGTCTTTTTGGATTTCATCATTATTTTTAAATAAGATACTAACAATTTCGCAACATTTTTATTTAATTTCATTACATCACCTTCAATAAATTCTTTTTCAACTTCAGCAAATCTTAATTCTTGATCAATCAAAAAATCAGCGGAAAATGTATCTGTTTCACTTATTTCTGGGTTAACTAACATTTTTGATACCATTTTTGGTTCTTTGGTTAAATACATATAATCAGTAAATACTGATAAGAAATAATATTCATATAATAATGTTGTTATTCGTTTGTCAAATACATTATATACTTCTTTATCTCCTATTTTAATATTTGTTAGTACAGGAGTATTCTGAGACAAGAAATATGTACCTTTACTTGTTATCATTATTTCATTTAATACATTTTTCATTATTGTATCTCCGTAAAATTTTTCAATAGGTCTATAATAATCAGATACCATTTCTTTTATATCATTTGAATGATCTACCGCTAACCCCCAATATTTTGGCGGTTCAATCATTTGTATTTGCTCATTAATAATCATTGTTGGAAATACAACAACTAACAATTCTATATAACTTTTTAAATAATTAATACAATTGTACAATCCATCATCCGATATTTTATTATCATATATCTCTTCTTTTTTATCAAAATTCCAAATACTTATTTCTTTTATAAATTTTGTCATATTTTTTAATTCAAGTGGACCTATTTCTGCCTTTGACCTAATAAATTCTAACAATTCATTTCTCATTTTTGTTATTGAAGTTTGAAGATAATCTTTTAACTTTCTCATCTCTTTTGTATCCTCTTCAATAAGAACATCATATGTCTCAACTAAATTTTCTAAGTGTTGTCTGAAAGATTTAGACACATTTTCATTGTTTTCATTATCTAATTGAACCAGTATTTTTTTAAAATTATCAATACATGTTATATTTTTATTACCAAATGTTAGTTTAATTATATTATTTCTACTGACTAATTGAAATAAACGTAAAAAATCTTCTTTTGTATAATTTCTATTGTCTCTTTTTAATTTTGATATTTTTTCTTGAATTGTATCCATTTTTCTCAAATAATCTGGTTTGTCAAGACATATTGTTGATATTTCTTCTGATAAAGGTACAGATGATTGAAATTTACATAAAATAATAAAAGCGCGATAAATAATTTCTTCATTAAAATCATTTGAAACTGCTGGAAAAATGCGTTTACTATTATATTCTGATAACATCATTGCTCCCTCTGTTAATATTTTAATATCACGTACTAATGATGTTAAACTTATAACAATATTATTATAATTTTCAATATTTTGGTCGTCATTTATAAAATATTGTAGAGATGTTTGAGCAGAATTTCCACTTTCATTACAGCACGCATTATCCATATAAGTTTGACCACCTGATTTCAATAATAACGTTTTCTTTTCAACTAATTTTTGAATTGATTCTTGAATCGCAAACGAAAATGAAATTATTTTTGAATTAATTGTTAATAATTTATCTGATTGTTTATATTTTCCCATATGTAAATCATCTTTTAATTCATCACTAAATCCATCAGATATATTTTGTAAATGATTTACTTTAAATATTTTCAAAGGAGGTAAAAAATTAACCCATTTTGATAAATCGTGTTCTTCAGGTATAAACTCTTCTGGATTAACTAACAAATATTCTGTTTTTTCCTTTATTTTTTCTTGTACTTCTCCGTGAGGTAATACATATCTTATGATAAAGGATTTAATCAAAGTTATAATTCTTTCTTCATTTTTAGGTAATACATTCCAAGGAATTGTAGTTGGATCTCGACTTTTCAACGCAACACACGCAATATAATTTACTGAACTATTATCACCCTCACCTTCAAATGGAAATCCTGAAAATGAACGCACACACCCAGGAGCAGTTTTTCGTGTTCTTACAGAAGGAATACTTGTTTGTATTCCGACCAAGTACAGACCTAAAGTTAAATATAAAATAGCAGAAGCGTAAACGGTTCCATATGATGGAATTTTTTTACCTCTTTTTGCTGCTTCTTCTTCTCGCTTTCTGTATGCCGGTTCTTTTTCTATAATGTTTGTATCACTCATCAGTTCAGTAACAACACGTATAATAAATTCTCTTGTTTGTTCTATATTTATTCCCATATTAATAGATAAAATTGATATAATATTAGAGACAATTTCGCCTTCTGGACTTAAACGTTTTTCTTTATGTTTGTCTTTTTGTTTTTCTAATATAATTTCACCCGCGTCTTTTTCAATAATAGATCTACTTATATCGACAAATCCGTCTTTATATTCTTCCGACACGTCAAAGTCAATGTAACATATTACTTCTCCACTATTTTCATCTACCCAAGCATCTCCATCGTCAGATTTTTTTCCAATTTGTCTTTTTAATTCATTCAATACATCGTCATATTTATTATTATTATTGATAAATGTTGATGCTAAAATATGATGAAATTTCGGTAATAATTTTGTGTTTGTTTCATTACAATATAACCACCATTCATTTTCCATTTCACCATCATTTATATTGGGAGTTAAAGAATTACCTTGATAACAATATAATGAAACAAAACGAACAATATCATTTTGTCGTTTTATAAAATCATTTTGTCCCATAATTAAATCACGTAATTTTGTATATGGAGATATTTTTTTATCTTTTATTTCATCTTTTATTGATAATCCCAAATTGTAGTAAATATCATTATATTTTAATCTTTGTTTTTGTTTGATTTCTTGAAGTCTCTCAAATAAATTATTGTAATACTCTATTTTATTTGTGATATGTGTGTTTAATTCTGCTTGTGAAATGTCATATTTTTTATCAAATTGATCCATAATATCTTTTAAAGTATTTTGTATTATAGCATCCTTAGATACTTCTGTTGATATACATTTATTATCTGCTGTTTCTTCTTTTTTTATAGAAGTATTGTACATACAACTATAATCTATATTACATAACACATCATTATCTTTTATAAACATTTCTTTATCTAATTCATTATCTAATACCCACATATCATTATTTCTTACGTAATATTCCATTTGATCCGCGTTTTTATTTTCATTTGTTTCACTTCCATTTGTTAATATTAATAAAGCGTAATCACCTTCTCTTACGCGTTTTGCTTGATTTACAAGTGTGTTTGCCATATGTTCTGCGCTTTCTTCGTTCATATTACTTTTTTTTATAAATTCATCTGTCAAGTAAAATATAAATTCTTCGGATGATAATTGGTCTCTTTGTTTTTTGTATTTTTCTTCAATGATATCATAATTTGTTGTATCGAACTCTTTATCAAAATAAATTGGTTTTTCATTATCAGATAACAATGATTCTGTTGAATAGTATTTCTTAGCAATAATATAAGATGAACATTTATCAATTTCTTTATCCTTTTCTATTATTTTTTTCATACGTTCTTTATCGTTATCAAATACATTGCTAAGATTTGTTGGAAACATTAATGAAAGATTATTATATGAAGCAACCGTGTTAAATAAATTTCCATAATCGGCAACCGTTACATTTTTTAGAAATTCTGAACCACTGATTGTCATAGAATAATGGTCGTCATATCCGTACATATCCATTATTTTTTTATTGCTGTACTTTACAATAGCAGTTGTTTCCAAAATAAAAAATAAAGGATTTAAATATATATATTTACTATTTGACTGAATTTGATTTTTTGAATTTTTCAAATATCTTAATGAAGAAAATAGTGTATTGTATTCTTTGAACTTAATGTTATATTCTTTTATTTTCTCATAAATAAAACTGTTGATCTCTCTGTATTGCATATAAGTTAAGTCTATTGGATAAATCATAAATGGTTCTAAATAATTTACAACATCAACCAAAGATAATCGTCCTTTTATGTATTTTTTAACAAGAGTAAATAACACTCTTATTTTTGGGATAATAGTTTTCAAAAATATTTTATAAATATCTAAATTGCTAATGTTATCTGGTTTATCATATTCGGTTAAATCCAATAAATATTGTTTAATATTATCGACAAAATTTGAATCAGTATATTTAATTTCATTTTCTAATCCGTCCACAGTGATTTTAGTAAGATTTGTTTTTTGTTTGAGTAATTGCCAATAATTTAAAAAATGTAGATTTAAGTTTGCTTTAACTAACAAATTTGTTCCTGGTAAATTGACTTGTGAAAAACGCACAGTTGGTTCAGGAAGTGTAATTATTGAATTTATTGAAATAGAATCATTTGGCGCTACTTTTACGCGACGAGATATCATATGTTTACCTTTAAAACTGTCAACGTGTAATTTTTCTAATGCTAAATTGTATTTTTGTATTACAAAACGTCTGTTTGAAATTTCAGAATTTGCAACAACAGTTGAATAAAAATCACCCAAGTTATCAATAATTACATTTATATCTGATTCTACATTTCCTTCAATAATAATTCCATTGGGTTCCAAAAAAACATTGTTAGTTACGTCAGGATTAACCGAATAAGATGGGTTCATAAATTTTTCAAACGATTTATATGTAAAACTTGAATATTTTGATTTGGTATTTCTATTTAATTGATTTGTGATATATAATGAAGACATTTCATTTAATTCATCATTCATAAATATGGGTTCATAGTCATCTTGCTGCTTAAATATCATATCTGTTTTTGTATCCGGATATATTTTTTTAACATTTTTCGCAACCATCATAATCCAATATAAATTATTTTTAAATTCTGCTAAATACTCCGCTAATGGTCTATCATCAGCTGTACGTTTTATAATTCCCGTAATGTTTTTATTTAAATCGAATGTTGACGAAATTTCACGCAATTGTAAAAAACGCGTAATCATAATATGAATACTATTTAATACATTGTTAGTTCGTTTATAGTTTGGAAGTGTAGAGAGCATTTCTTCTAATAAATCACTTGTTTGATTTTCAATACCATATCTATTTTTATCTTTATCAATTTGTATATATTCTTCAACATTTACAACTTCACCAAACTGTATATCATTGATATCAAATATCATTTTTTTTATTTTTTCTTTGACAATATTTTTATCAATTTCTTCTTCTTGAAATACATCTTCAAGTTCTTCTTGTAATTCAATACCTTCTTCTTGTGTTTCAATTCCTTGTTCTAATTTAATTCCTTCTTGTAATTCATCTTCTTTATCAGAAATAGCAGGTCTTATTTCAAATGTTTCAATTGGTAAATCTTCCGGTATTCCTTGATAAGCAAAATTAATATATATCACATCATTATCTGTTGTTCTTATTTCAATCATATCTTCTTCAAGATTTGTAATTTTGCCAGTAATTATTGTTGGAATTTCACCTCCGAAATAAATATTAATCCAAGTTCCCGGTAATAAATCATTTTGTCTGGCATATCCGTTTTTCGGATTACTACTTATAACTTTTATTGAATTAATGTTACCATCACCAATTAATCCGTCTGATGATATTCTTAATACACTTTTTTCAAATGTCTCACTATTTACTAATGTTATTCTACTATTATCAATATATTCTATTAAAAAAATATTGTTATTCAGTATTTCATTTGACGGATCAGTTATTAATATAATATCACCCAATTTTAATAAAATACCTTCATCAACTTCTAAATCTTCATCCTGTCCCTTTTCTTCGTCTTGTCCCTTTTCTTCGTCTTGTCCCTTTTCTTCATCTTGTCCCTTTTCTTCATCTTTATATTCCAAATTTTCTTCATTATTATTCATAATATATTGTAATAAGTTATTTTTATATTTTATAATAACCTTAATTTGTTATTATAATAATTAATTGATTTATTAAACCAGTTTAAAGACAATTTGTGGTATTATTATAATATAATCATGAATAATCTAACGTATAATCATATTACATATAATCTTTCTAATATCACTGGATTTAATGACTTAATCAATACTGGACGTATAATTCCTAATTATGAAACACTCAAAACAGATCATTCAACATATTATTCATCGCAACAATATTATGATGAATTTAATAAGGATTACATAATTGTTAAATATAAAAAAGAATTTCTTCGCCCTGATCTTATTAATACATATGGACTTTTACGTTCAGTTATATTCACCGGTCAAAAAGTATTAGCATTTTCTCCTCCAAAATCATTATCTGCTGAAAATTTTATGTCACTTTATCCAACAAAAAATGAAAATATTATTGCTGAAGAATTTATCGAAGGTACAATGATAAATGTATTTTTTGACTCAACCTGCGAAGAAGGCAAGTGTTGGAAAATAGCTACTCGAAACACGGTTGGTGCTAATGTTTCTTTTTATAAAGATTCCGGTATGACATTTAATGAAATGTTTATGGACGCTTGTGCATATAATAATTTTAATATTCAATTATTAAATCCACTATTTTGTTATAGTTTTGTTTTACAACATCCAGTAAATAGAATTGTTGTTCCATTCAATAAACCTCAATTATATTTAGTTGGAGTTTATCAAATTATTCAAACAAATGAAAGTATTATTGTTTCTGAACACAATTTATATCATATTAAACAAATTGGGTTATTTAATTCTACTCAATTAAAATTTCCCGAAACATATGACTTTTCAGCATATACAGAATTAATTGAAAAATTTGCTTCGGGGAATACTCCATATTCTGTAATGGGTGTTATTATTAAAAATACATTGACTGGTGAAAGAAGTAAATTTAGAAATCCAATTTATGAAGAAATACGACAATTAAGGGGTAACCAACCAAAACTTCAGTATCAATATTTATGTTTAAGACAGTCTGGTAAATTACCCGAATTTTTAAAATATTATCCTGAAACGAAAAAAGAAATGTCTACTTTTAGAGACCAACTTCATATGTTTACAGAAAATTTACATAAAAATTATATTTCTTGTTATATACAAAAAAAACAAAAACTGGGTCTTTATCCTGCTCAATATAGAACACATATGTTTAAACTTCATGAACATTTTATAAATAATTTGAGATCACAAAATTTATATATAACGAAAATAGAAGTAATTAATTATGTGAATAAATTACATCCGTCTTTACTGATGTATTGTTTAAATTATAATATAAGAAAACATACTATAGATACAAATAGCGTACAAAATTAAGAAAAAATAATATATATTTAAATAACATAAATATAACTTTATATATTATAACAAATGTGCTTTTTAGAAAATATTTTATTAACAAATAATCAAATATTTCCAACAAATAAATTAAAAATAAAACAAATATATCCATGGTGTGATTTTCAACCATATACTGGGACTTCAGAAAATCATGGTAAATTGATGTGTCATATCGTATTTAATACATCTTTAGAAGAAGTACAAATAAATAAAATAACTTACTATATTTACGATAATATATTTTCAAAACCACACGAGTATACTCCACAAATTCATTCTACAAACTGTCAACTTTATGAAAAACATGAATATAATATAATTACACGTCAAGGACCCGAATTTTTATATGGTGAATGCGATTTGTTTACAGTTATTGTTAAAATAAATGTAAAATATAATAATAAAAATTACACTCTCACAAGTGAACAAAAAAATATTATTGAAACATCTTAGTATCATTATAAATTAAAATAACTTTCTTATATTAGTAATTTTTTCAAGAGCATCATCAATAACAGAAATTAACATTGTTTTTATCGCGGATATGCCTTTTGTATGATCAACAAGAGATATTCTTAAAATACTATCACTATCGTGAGGGTGAATTTTTTTAAATCCAACATAATCAACTATTTTTAGGTCTGAATAAAATATAGCGTATATTTCATAATTCAATATATTTCCAACAGTATAATCTTCATTAACTAAAGTAATATCATAACAGTTTTCTAATAAATTATCTGTTCGTTTAATTTCAACTTCATCACTTTTTATCAATTCTTTTAAATTATCCATTTTTGAAAATAATATATTACACGCTTCAATAATTATTGTTTCGTTAGGGTAAATTCCCACACTTTCAATAATAAAATCAAAACTATTTTTTATCACATATCTTAATCCTTCTAAAAGTTTCCAATTTTTAGCTTCAAACACAATTTCAGACTCTTTTTTGTCTTCATCTTTCCATTTTTGTTTACGAATTTCTAATTGCTCTTCCATTTTTTCGTAATCGGGTGTAAATCCAAGAGAACACGTGCCGGTAACATTAAACATACTATCTTCACGAGATGTTCCTATAGTAAATTTACATGTTAATTTAATTTTTTCTCCTGGTATTTCATCTGATATTTTAGGTCTTAAACGAAGAAATTCAATATAATATTCACCATTTCCATTAGGCGGTATAAATGGAGGAAATATTTTTTTAACTTCTCCATCTTCTAAATATTTATTAGTGGCGGTATTTAGAATTTTAAAATCTTTTGTTGTAACCATCATTGTTGTATCAGTATTATTTTCAACATCAACAACAAGAAGATAATTTTTAATTGTTTCTAAAGTATTTTTTAAATCAATACTATTAATACAAATAGGTATACAACTTAACCGTTGTTTAACAATTTCGTTGTGTAAACGAGAAGTATTAAAAGATATTGTTGCATTATTTTCTTCATATGGTGTTGTTTTAAATACACATATTCGTATGTCTGATAATATTGTTCTTCTTATAGCATTTATATAACTAATATCAATATTAGAAATAGTAAAAGTCATAATTCTGTCTTCTTCTTTTAATTCGCTGATTTTAGTGGCCATTCTATAAATATAATTATATATTTCTAATATTGAATTAAATAAATTCAATTTTTTAAATAATGGTAATTAGTTAAAATTTCATAGGAAAAAACTTATGATATTTTAAATGAGTTGCATTTTATACTATAGCAATTTCTGTGAACCTTCTAAAAAATTATTACAAATTGTAAGTAAAACACAAAATGTAAACAATATTCACTTTGTATGTATTGATAAAAGAATAAAAGATAATAATGGAAAAGTATTTATTATATTACAAAACGAACAAAAATTATTGATGCCTGAAAGTGTTACTCGCGTACCCGCACTTTTGTTACTTAAAGAAAATTATAAAGTTATTTATGGAGATGACATATATAGATATTTGAAACCACAAGTGACGCAACAAATTCAACAAGCAACAAAAAATAATATGGAACCTGTAAACTTTCAAGATGGTTTTGGTTCTTTTGGTGGATTTAGTAGTGGTGGTATTGTCTCAGATATGTTTAGTTTTTTAGATCAGTCTGATAGCGAATTAAGTGTAAAAGGCGATGGCGGATTAAGACAAATACATAACTATGTTACATTAAGTGAGTCAATGAATATGAATATGAAATTACCTCAAGATGATTTTGAATATAAAAATGATAACCTTAAGGAAGGTGAAATGAGTGTTGAATCATTACAACGAAAAAGAGAAGAAGAATTATCAAATATCAATTATAAATAATCATTAAATAATAATAGTTTATATAAAATATTATTTAAAGAATAAATATATATTAAATATAACACAATGACAACAAATTTTGTAACCATTTTTAACGATCATTTTAATGAATTTGTAAATGATATTCAAAGTGTATTTCCAGATGATACAGATATTTTAACAGCAAAAAACGCACTTTTAGCAATAAGAAAGGCAAATCCAAAGTTAATTGTTCGAATTTGGATTAAATATGTTTATACTCCTTATAAAGAACAGATAGAAGCAGGTAACATTACATTTTTTCTAACAAAAGACTATGCCAATGATTTAGCCAAAAACGATAATTCAGATAAAATTATGGAATCGATTGATAGATTACGAAGTCCAATAAAAAATATGTCGCCTGAAAATCAGGCAAAAACAATGAAATATATACAAAACCTATCGAAATTGGCCATATTAGTTCAACAATAAAAAATTGAATTTTAATTATTATATAAAAAAGTATTTATATAATAATATTTATAATGTCAAACACGATTGACCTTTACTGTAAGATCCCATATACAGAAATAATAGGAATATATAAAATAAAAGATGATTTAACAATATCTGAATTGTTAGACTATATAGATACAGAAGTGCGTTTAAAATTAAATATACAATGGTATAATTCAATAGAAGTAGTTGATATTGAATTAGGCGAAATGGGGTATTCAATAGTAAATAGTCATGTTGAAACAATACGAGAAAGATACAGAAATAAATTATTCAATAATAACTTAGCGTTATATGTGCGAATATCAAACAACTCCGTTGAGAGTTGGAATAGTTAGTTTAAAAAGTCCGATTTTATTGACAAAAGCGGGGTTTTGTATGTATGCGTAAAATAACCTTTTTTCTTTAAGTTGTTTTAATATATTATATTATAAATCTACTTAAAAACATTATATTAAAATGGTTTATGGAAACCGAGGAAACAACTTTAAACGAGAAAAGCAATAATAATTACGAATGTTTAAAATGTATATTCAAATGTTGTTATTTGAGTGATTGGAAACGACATATTTCTACTAATAAGCATAAAAATGAACACGATAAAAATCCAATAAAAATAAATTATGAGTGTTATTGTGGAAAATCATTTATATCTAATTCAGGGTTATGGAAACATAAAAAAAAATGTTTATTATTCAATAAAAAATTAACTGAAGAAGTTAATATTAATGATAAAAATGCTTTGGTAATTTATTTATTGAAACAAAATACTGAACTTCAATATAAAATTATAAATATGACTTCATCATAAAATGTAACCAATATTTATATTTTATTTATAAAGCGATATTCGTCATGATTTATTATTTAAATAAATGGGTGAAACTTTCAATCATAAAAAATTTTCAAAAAGTAAATTAGGTTTTGAAAAATGGACATTTATAAATGTCCAAAATTGAAAACCCAAAAGACTTTTATGAAAAAACACACAGAAGTCGCTTTGTGACGATAATGCTCTCGTTTTCGTTTTTTTGCTGTTTTTTTTGTTACCATATTTTTTTTAAATATATTTAGAAAATATTTAGAAATAAAGTATTATTCTAAAATATGACAACAAATGACAACGAAAATTATGCTTTTTTATGCTCCAATTATTATTGTGATAAATGTGACTATACTACGAGTAAAAAAAGCAGTTTTAAAAATCATTGCCACAGCAAAAAACATAAAAACAACGAAAACAACGAAAATTATGCTAAATTATGCTCGCCAAAATATCACTGCGATAACTGTGAGAAAAAATATAATGATAGAGCAGGATTATGGCGACACAAAAAAAAATGTATTACTGACAATATACAATACATCGACGGTATCAATATAAACGATAAAAATGCTCTGGTTATTCATCTCTTGAAACAAAACACTGAACTTCAACACAAAATTATTGATATGGCTTCTAAATCAACTATAACTAACAATACTAATAATAGTCATAATACAACTAACAACACATTCAATCTCAATGTATTTTTAAATGAAACATGTAAAGACGCTATGAATATAACTGATTTTGTTAGTTCAATCAAGATGGAACTAGATGATTTAGAACATGTTGGAAGAACTGGATATATACAAGGAATATCTAATATACTTATTAAAAATCTCAATAATATTGAACAACATTTGCGACCACTTCATTGTAGCGATGTTAAACGTGAAATATTATATATCAAAGACAATAATAAATGGACAAAAGATACCGAAAATAAACCCATTTTAACAAATGCGATTAAACTTATTGCTAACCAAAATATCAAACAAATCAATAAATGGGTTCAACAATATCCTGATTGTGTCAAATCCGACTCGAAGAAAAACGATTTATATTTAAAAATTGTTAGTAACTCAATGAATGGTTCGACCAAGGAAGAAAGTGATAAAAATATCAATAAAATTATAACAAATGTTGCCAAGAATGTTACTATCAACAAATAAATATATTTGAGAATTTAATATATTTAAATTAGTTTGATTTAAATATATTTCTTTTATTAAGTTTATACAAATGACTGAAAATCCAAATAATATTGAAGAATTAAGTCCACCAGATGAGTTTTATAAAATTATTAATGATTTTACTGTTGATATTTTAATTACTTTTCCTGAATACACAGGTATTGTTTCAAGATGGTGGAATAATTTAAATGATGAAGAAACTAAAAAAAAAGAAACATTAGTTGTTTTTAGGCATTGTATAAAAGTATTTCCTGAACGTTTTTTTGATATTTTATACAAAAATGTTGAACTTTTTTCAGAGGAATCAGAACACACTACTGAATTTTTACCTGGAATTGTATTTAAGCAACTTTGGAATCTAAACATCAGTGAAAATACAAAAGAAACAATTTGGAAATATCTACAATTAATTTTATTTTCAGTTATAGGAACAGTACATAACAGTTCGGAATTAGGAGATACCGCAAAATTATTTGAAGTTATTAATGAAGAAGAACTTAAGAAAAAATTAGAAGAAACTTTAGAAGGCATGCAAAACATATTTAATTCTGACAATACTTCTGAAAATTTTACAGACGCATCATTAAATGGTATTAATATGGAAAATATGCCAAACGCAGAACAACTTCATGAACATATTAATTCAATGATGGAAGGTAAATTAGGTAAATTAGCATTAGAATTAGCGCAAGAAACTGCTGAAGATTTAAATTTAAATATAAATGAAACAGGAGATGCAAAGGACGTTTTTCAAAAACTATTTAAAAATCCGGGCAAAATGATGAATATGGTTAAAAATATAGGAAATAAAATAGACGCAAAACTGAAGTCAGGTGAAATTAAAGAGTCTGAATTGATGGAAGAAGGTATGGAATTATTAAATAAAATGAAAAATATGCCAGGAATGGGTGATATGCAGAAAATGTTTTCGCAAATGGGAATACCTGGATTAGGTAAAGGAGCGAAGGTAAATATGGGAGCAATGGAAGCGCAATTAAACAAAAATATGAAAATGGCAAAAATGAAAGAAAGACTTAAAGCAAAACAAGAACTTAAGCAAAAACAACAAGAAGAGCAAAAACAACAGCAAGAAATCAAGCAAGAACAACAAATAACTATTTCAGAAGAAGAATTAATAAAAATATTTAGTACCGGAGAAAAGGTTGAGAAAACACCTAGAGGAACAAAACCGCCTGTTCAAGAAGGAACTAAAAATGAAAAAAAGGGCAAAAAAGGAAAGAAATAATTAACAAACATTATATAAGTTTTTTAAAATTCTATATAATATATAATGACAACTCCATTTTGGTCCAATGATCCCACAATATTATTTAATAAAGAAAGTCTTTTAGAAATTTGGCCTAAACAACAAATGAAATTTGAAAGTAAATTGAACGCAATCAGTAGACTAGTTATTATTATGACAATTTTAGGATTTATTTTTACAAGAAATTTTAATTTAATTATTATTGGAACACTAACATTAGCAATACTATATACATTATATAAATTAAGAAAACAACAACTTGTTAGTTCATTAACAAAGAAAGAAGCATTTTCAGTTAATTCATCTATGCAACCTTCTGAATTAACTTCATCTCAAATGTTAAGAGATCCTGTTACATTAGAAAGCGTTTTAAGAAGCGATTTTCATCCAACCACAAAAAAAAATCCATTTGGAAATGTATTATTAACTGACATCGGCGATACACCTGATAGAAGAGCAGCGGCACCAAGTTTTAATCCAGTTGTATATGATGATATTGATAAGGCAGTCAAAAAACAAACTCAAATGTTGAACCCAAGTATCATCAATACTAACAAACAATTATACGGAGATTTGTATGAAAATTTTCAAAAAGATAAATCGATGATGCGATTTTATTCTACACCTAATACGCGGGTTGCAAATGATCAAGGAGCTTATTCTGAATATTTATACGGAGCACTTTATTCAGGTAAAGAAGATACGCCCGAAGGAGCTATGATGCGTGTAAAATCGAATTGGCAATGGATTAATCCTTAGAGCATTAATCGTAACAACTTATTTTTTCTTTCTTTTCATTATAAACCCATATTTCATATTTATAACCTAAATCTTTAGCTGCTTGTTGTTTTAAATATATATTATGTTTATTTTTTTCAGCTGTCCAAATAGATTTAACTTCAATACAACGATTTTGGGTTGGTATAAATATATCTACAAAATGTCTATGATTTTTGCCATTATTATCAAAATACCAAATACTTGGAACATTTTTTGCTCCTATTATAATATCATTTTCATTAATATATTCATTATTAATAAGTTCATCTAATGCGAAATGCTCATATCCTTGTATATATTCGATTCTACCAGAAGAAAATATATATTGTTTAGTTTTGTAACAACTTTTTATATTTTTATCCAATACTTCTGGATGTTGAATAGGATATTCTACTCCATATTTTTTTAAAGATGTTTCGATTCTTTTTTTTTTAACATATTCGTTTTGAATAGGATATTCTACTCCATATCTTTTTAAAGATGTTTCTATCTTTTTTTGTTTTATGTCTTCATTTTGTGAAATATATTTAACACCATATTTTTCCATGATTATTTTTTTATATTTTTCTTTATATTGTTCATTTTGTAAAATATGTTCAACACCATATCTTTCAAGACAAGTTTGTTTTCCTTTGTCTCTTATTTCTGTATTTTTATTTGGATTATCAACCCCATATCTTTCAATTAAAGTTTCTTTAATTTTATCCTTAACTTTTTCGCTTTGAAATGAATATTCTACTCCATATTTTTGTAAATTGGTTATTTTCATTTTATTTTTAACAACATCAGTCTTAACAGCATTTTCTACACCATATTTTTCGATACAAGTATTTTTTCGTTTATTAACAATAATTTTATTAAAACAAGGTTTACAAAAATATCCTCTATTTTCAAGTAATTCTCTAAATGATTTATTAAACACCCCATCACACCCATCATTATTACATTTTCCTTCTATTTTAGTTTCTCTTCTTACAATCTCATGTGAATAATCTTTACAAAGTTCAATACTATTTTCGTTACAAAACTTTTGTAGATTCTCATAAGAATATTTTAGTTCAGTCATTATACTCTATATATAGAATATATCTTTAAATCAATTTAAAAACATATTTATATAGTTAATAAGAATGGAATACTCTAAATTTGAATGCGAAAAATGTCAGTTCAAGTGTGGGTTTATATCACACTGGAATGATCATATAAATTCAAAGAAACATACGGGAGAAAAACGTAAAGAAAGATGTGATAAGATATTAAGCAATAAATGTGATCTGTGTGATTATAAACCAACTAAAACGACAAATCTAAAATTACATTATTTAAACAAGCACGGGACAAAAGAAGAAAGACAAAAAGAATTTACATTTTATTGTAATAAATGTGATTTTGGTTGTTTAGTTGAAGTGTTATTTACAAGACATTTAGAAACAAAAAAACACATTAATATCCATATTTGAAACAAAAAAGATAATAATAATTAAATTAAGAAAAATATTATAATATTATATATAAAATGGCTTATGTCTCAGATTTTACATTTAATGGAATGTCAAGAATAGGAAATGATAGTTGTTCTCAAGATATAAATTCAATTCAAAATTCACAAGCGTGTAGTTATACTCTTCAAAACTTTTTTGCTCAAGATTGTGATATGAAAAACGCAAAGGCACTCGCCACAACACAACCATGTATTAATTATTCGGGTGGGTTTGGTATGGGATCTGGTGGATGTAATGTAGATGATAGTTCGAGATTATTAATAGGTGGAATTCAAACAAATCCAAAGTCACGAATCGATTTATTTGGACGCCCATTTGCCACGGTCCCGTTTTTAGGAAGAGGTTCTGTTGATCCTATATTAGAATCTCAAATACAACAAGGAGAAGGTATAACTAACAAACGCAGTGTTACCAGGTTAACTGAAAAAAGTTATTTAAAATATCATACAACACCTTTGATACCTGAAGTAAAACAAAATATACAAAATCCAAGTTTAATGATTGAAGGGATGGCATCAGAAGGGTGGATTAGAGGAGGTGTTCCATCACGTGAACTAACAAGAGATAAAGATTTTTATACAACACATACATCCGGACAAGGAGCTCCATAATTGAAATAATGTTATTTGTTAGTTTATATATTTAAAGACAACCCATTATTATATTTAATGTATAACACCCAATTTGATGTTAAATATAATGATATTGAAACTGAGCTTATAGAAAAGTTTAATAATAATAAAGAAACAACTAATTATAATTTAGAAGATGTTTCTGATATATGTAGTAAACTTTATAGAGATGAATTAATGTCTGTATTTGATGTTCATTTTATATTAGATGATAAATTGGATCAAGGTATGAAAAATATTTATAAAATAATGATAAAAAATGAAAAATTTAAACAAATAACGGATGATTTGATAAACGCTTATTTACTAGAATTTATTCAAACAAAAGAATGCGAAGAAGAAGAAGAAGAAGTTGTACTAACACAAAAACAAGAAGTAAAGCAATTAGAACAATATCAACAAGTCAGGCAATTAGTATTATTGATTTTATTTAGTCAAAATATATTTTATATTACACATAAATGTATATGCCAGCAAATGGAACAAGGAACAATTAATGATGATTTGTTAGTTTCTCTAAAACAAAAATCAACCGAATTATTATTATCAAATAATTGTTTATAAAATTTAAATACAATATATTTATAATTATTTTATAATATATTATATAAATGGCATCAACTCGCAATAAAAATACACCGGGTAATTATTGTTTAGATCAAAAACAAAATGTAAATATTGAAACATGGCAATTATATAAAAATGGAGCAAATGGACACGCATATAATACAAAACTTGCCGGAAATGGATTAAATCCTGGTCAAATGCCTTGGTCAACCCTATCACATAATCCGGCAGATATTGAATCGTTTTTATGGGGAATTAATTCAACAAATTTAGTAAATCCAGCACCTTCATTAACACCAGAATTAACATGTTTAGAATCTGCCAATTTAATTGAACGTAAACCGGTTATTATGCCAATACCTCAGGCAATTCCAAAATATCAACGACCTTTTCCTGCTCCATAATATTTAAGTTTTTAAATAAAATAATGAATAAACAATATAAAAATATATAAAAACAATCATTTATATATTTTTATGAATACAAATAATATATTGTGTAATGATATTAAAACTAGAAACCCATCGTGCGGATTAATAATAATTGATAATTTTTATAATAATGCGTTGGATACAAGAAATTATATATTAACACAAGAATTTTTAGTTAGAGGTAATTATCCTGGTCAAAGAACAATATCATACGCGAATGAACATTTGAAAGAAACAATTCAAACATTTGTGGAACCATTTGGAGGCAAAATTACAGATTTTCCAATACCAAACGAAGATGGTTCGAATGCTTCAAACATATATAATGGTTCATTTCAATATACAACAAGTAGAGATCGTTCATGGGTTCATATAGATGGAAACAATAATTGGGCGGGTGTGTTATATTTAACCCCAAACGCTCCTCTTACATCTGGAACATCATTTTATAAATTTTATGACGGAACCACATGTAAACGAGATATGGAATTATTAGAAAATAATGAAAACATTGATAGATGTAGTCAAGATCTAACAAAATGGGAAAAAGTAGATCAAGTTGGAAATGTGTTTAATCGATTAATATTATTCAATTCAAATAGATTTCATATGTCAATGGACTATTTTGGTGATACAAAAGAAAATGGAAGATTATTTCAGGTATTCTTTTTTTCAACAGAACGATAAAATTTATAATTAATTAAATATTTTAATTATAAATATAACAATTTTAACAATTTTAACAATTTTAACAATTTTAACAATTTTAACAATTTTAACAATTTTAACAATTTTGACAATTTTAACAATTTTAATTATTTTTTATATCTTTTACATTTTACACCCTTGAAGATTTAAAATGGCACCTCCGTGCCAAATCCAAAAGGTTTATCCATTTCAGGAATGTGTAAATTTTGGTTATGGAATTTCTTCTAAAATTCCTGAAGTTTTAGGGTAAAGGTTAAATGAATTTCCTCACTCACTTGCCTTTTTAAAAGACAGAAGAAATTCCCTTACAAGAGTAATTCATTATAGACTTCTTACTATTCATTACTAATTTAATTGATTAAATTGTCTTTAAGTTGTTTTAGTCCCAATTTAAATCTTCAAGGGTGTAAATGTAATTTTATGTATAGGATAACCTATATATATATTTAATTATAAATTGAGACAAGATCTATTTTTACATATAATATATTGATTTCCAATTTTTATTCCATAACATTTTTTTGTATTTATAAAATCTTTAAATGCTTTAATTACTCCATAATCTCCATAACAACCCGGTAACCATTCTATAAATATATTTCCATCACTATTCCGTTTATGGTCATCCATATCTACAGCATCATCTCCAATTATAACCCCAGTTGAAGACAACTTATCCCACCATAAACATATATCCTCATATACATACTTATATTTATGATTTCCGTCTATATAAACAAAATCTAAATTATTAGGCACAATATCAGTTACTTTATTTGAAAAATCTCTTAATAAATTAAACCTATTTCCGTATTTTTGTGATAAAAATGTATTGGTTGAATTATACAAATCATCACCAGTTATATTATTAATGCTATCATTATAATCTGAATAATTAATATATGGATCAATAGAGTATAATACAGAAGATAGATTATTTGTTAAAATAAAATCAGAAAATTTACCGGTATCACAACCTATTTCTACAAATTTACCATTATTTATATTTTTTATTATATTTTCAATTAATTCAAACCTATTTGGATGTTTTTCAAAATATACTAATCCCCTTGGCCACTGTGTATCATCTAAGTATAAATTAAATATTTCTGTTTTTTTAAGATAACATCTAAAATAAACATGTTGATCATCATCACTAATATCATTATCGTAAAGTTCATTTAAACATGTATGGTATAGTTTTTGTAATTCTAACATTAAATTAGCGGGACCAGCAAAAAAACTTCCTGTAAATTTTTCAGGAGCATTTAATAAAGTATAATTCATATCTTCATCATTTTTATCTAATTTATTTCTTAAAAAAAATGAAATATGATTTGGAGAAATTTTATTTTTATCGAGTGAAAAAAGTGGATATTCATTAATATTATTATGACAAATTGAATTAAAAAATCCAAAATCAGACCAACATATAATATTATCAGTTGAAATATATTTATAAGTAATTGCGTAATGAATAAAATCTATTTTACTATGATTGATACAATTATATTCCGGATAAATATTTTCAGGGTGACCATCATTAATTCTTGATTGAACCAAATTAATATATTTTTGTGATTGAATAATTTCCTTTGTTTTATCTAGTTGTGTCCAAGCATAAATATGTTGTTTCATCCATTCTTTATTAATTGGAATAAATATTGTCTTTTTATATTTTGAATTATTATATTTTTCTTTCACTTCATTAATATATTTATCGTCTATAAAAATGATCATATTATTATCATAATTAAAATAATTATAAAAACTCTCAATATATGATTTACTTGTTCTATTGTATTTATTCCAACATTCTCTATTTATATCTAAAAAGGCGGATACAATATAAATTTCTTTTTTATTTGTATATGTTGGATTATCATTATTTATGTTAATATATTTAATTTTATCATAATTTATGTTTAATAAAAAAACTTCTTTATTTAAAAATACTTTGTGAAATTTTTTCATAACATTTAATGGAGTATATTCTTTATACATATTCCAATCAGTTTTACTATTTCTAATTGTTTCAATATTATTAAAAATATTTAGTAAACTTTCTTTAGAATTATATATAATAGCATTATCTCCTAATATATCAATATGACAATTATCAATATGACTTTTACATGTAATTATCGGTTTATTGAATGTAGAAAATTCAGCAATTGCTAATCCGAAAGTTTCTCCATCAGATCTTGCATGGATCATACAATCACAAGTATTAATAAATTTTACCTTTGAGTATGGATCTATAATTTTATTCAAATACATTATTCTTGGATGATTATAAAAATTTCTTGTATTCACAAATATAAAAAATAAATTATTATTATCCTTTAAAATCTCTATTATTGCTTGATGCACTATTTCAATATCAAATTGATCAAAACCTCCATATCTTCCTATTACAAAATAATTAATGGGAATATTTAATTCTTTTCTCATATCATCATTATGTTGAGGTAAGTCAACAATATACGGGATAGCTTCTAAATATTTATAGTTACTTTTTTTAATTAGATAATCAGAAATTCCAGCATAAATATCTCCAAAGGGTTCTATATTAAATACGGCGTGAATTAAATTTATAGAATTTTTAACTAATATAGTATTAATGGGTTTTCCATTACAAGTATTATAAAAATATTTAATATTTGTTTCTAAAATTATTTTATCAATCTCATCAAAATTTTCAGTAGAATATACTTTAAAACGATTATTAAATTTTTGAATAACTTTTATGTCATTTGAATGATGATATTTATTATAAAAAATTATACTCTCACAATTAAAATATTTTTCAGCATAGTCAGCATAAGAATATAATGCGGTTGTTGTTCCTCTCTCTGATAATCCATTATCATAAAACCCTATTTTAAATTTATTATTATTAATATGTGTATCCTCTATAACATATTTAAAATCTAATGTGGCAATCTCAATAATGCCTTTTACAAAACTATATCTATGATTATTTTCTAATTGTTTTATTTTTTTATTGTAATCACTTTTATTTCTAATAGGGTAATGATTTAATACAATATTTAGTTTATTATAATTTTCTTCAGACCAAATAAATACATCATCATTATCATAAATATAATTAGATGCTGTATTATAGTTATTAATAATTTTTCCGGATGTGGGTACTTTATGTATCCATAATTGTGTATCATCATCTGTCATGGAAGTTCTAAAAATAGATTTTCCAAACTTTGAGCAAAATTGAATTTCATAAGATAGGTTTGTTATCAAATCTAAATTTATTCGTTTACTTGATTTTTCTAAAGAGAAATGATCACTTATATTATTTTCAGCGTCAAGTGTTGGTTTAAAAATATTCCAATAAACATAGTAACAACCAATATCTTCATCAAGTGTATCAATAAAACTGGAAAGAGTGAACCCATTTTTTCCATACATAAATTCATCTATATCTACTAATATACACCATTCAGTTGTTTCTTTAATAATATTGTAAAAATTTTCACATAATATCATTGAATGATAACTTGAATTAGAATATATGTTTAAATCACGATTATCAATTATTAATGTAATCATATTTTTAAACTCGCTGTTTTCTATAAAGAGATCTATTCCATCTGTACTATTATTTGATGTGATAAAAAAATGTTCAATACCTTGATTTATATAATGTTTTAACCAATCATTTAAATGCTCAGTTTCGTTTTTAATTAAGAGACACGCCGAAAGTTTATATTTTTTAGAAATACAACAACCCGGTTGAATACAGTGAGTATTAAAATAATTATCTAATAATTTTGTCTCATTTCCAATTATTTTATCTGATAGATTTTTAAAATATATAGAATTAGGATCATTAAACACATTCATCCATTTATGCGATAATATTGGTTCTTTAAAATATGAGGCATAAAGTTCATCATCATTATCAACTTTAATTATATATTCCACTAATTCATCAAAATTTGAAAAATCATTTGCATTTATAAAAGTTTTTGGATTAAAATCTTCTATCACTTCTTTATTGCCCCAATAAATAGGGATACAATTAGATTTATAAACGTCACATATTTTTTCTGTTACATAACCAGGATAATCTTTATTTTCAAATGCCATAACAAATTTATAATTCAAATTGTGCTCAACTTTACCCGAACAATCTATTCCTCTTGGAACATTATATCCAATATTATTTAAATAAGTACCACCGCAATCCACTCGTTTATATTTAGATAATTTTTCAACAAATTCTTTTCTAGTGTTAGTTGATCCAGGACCACCAGCAATAAAAGAACAAAATTTTTGTTTTAAATGAATTGAATGATTTGTATATACATTGTTTGATCTTCTATTAGATTCATATAGAATATTATTATCAAAATAACAAATCCATAGTGGCAACCTTGTATTGTTTAATGAATTTTTATCAAATGTTATATTGAAATCAGCATCATCGCGTTTTCCAAATGGTTCTCCTGAGAAAAAAATTTTTCGTTTTGCGTTAAAATATTGATGTGAATTTCCAAAAATACTATAAAATAAAATGTCTGGATGTTGTTGAGGATTTACAATTTGAAAATCCAAATTATAACTATACTTTTTAAGTAAATTTACGAAATAATTATCATTTACATCAAAATTACCTCCACAATATTCTGTTTCCCACCAATCACAAAATGATATAGTAAGTATAGACTTTTCATTATTTTGTATATTATAATCATTTTGTATATAATTATCATTTTGTATATCAGTACCATATTGATTATAACCGTCACAATTAACTATTTTATGAGATAATGAACTATAATTTAATATATTTCCAAACGCTAATGGATTATCACACGCGCATTTTATTGAACAAGTATTAATATGATTAAAAGTTTTAATTACCGCTTGTTTGCTAATTAAATAAGCAAATGAAATATGACCTTCTTTGTATATATTTTTATTATATATTTTTATATCTTTAGATATATTTGGATATTTTTTATTCGAATTATATTCGTCAAATGATAAATATTCTAAATTTTGTTTTACAAATATCTTAGAAATATAATTAAGATGTTGTTTAAAATTATTACATATATCAATATCATCTTCTAAAATTACATAAAATTCATTATTACTATCATTTAAAAGTTCATTCCATAAATGTAAATGACTTAATGTACATCCAATAACCCCTTTTCTAAAGTTAAAATCGTTATTTTTAAATAAATGATATATTTCATTGTTGATTGTTAATTCTTTACCATCAATCGCTTTGAAAAAAAAATAGTTATTCATTTTTTCTTTATTTAGTTTAGAAATCATTGCATTTTTTCTATCAATTCTCCTCTCTAAATTTATTATTTTAATTGTAATTTTGTCTGTTATATCAATATCATTATCTAAATCAATAGATATTATATTATCAATATTTGAATAATTAATAATTTTTATCCATTCATTAACTCTATTTGCCCAACTACACGTTAACGCGTACTCTTTACCGCGTTTAATTATATCTGTTTTTCTTTTAACAGTTAAATTATTTATAGTTTCTATTTCTTGATCTTTTTCAAGAGGTATTCCGTAATTACCCAATGTATCAACAAGACCAGCAACTGGATAATATAAACAAATCACTCCTGACATTAACATTTCTAGCGCGGTTATACACGATGTTTCGGACCAATGTGTTGGATATAACCAGTATTCTGAAGATGCCATTTCTTCATACAATTGTTGACTATTTAATTTACCCAGATATTGAATACTATCAAAACTATCAATTATTGTTTTAAGTGTTGATTGGTCAGACGAAAATGTTCCATAAAATGATATAACCAATGTAGCGTCAGGTAAGTTTTCTAATATTTGTGGCCATAATTCTAATAAAATATTTAACCCTCTATCTGGTCTAGATGAATATATAAACTTATTTTTAATTTTTTTGTTAGTTTCTGTAGAAAAACTTTGACAATCAATGCCATTATTAATTAAACTTATTTTATCTTTTAAAATTGAATATTTACCAATAAATTCATTTTTATGCCATTCGGTTAAACATATACATTTATTAATATAGTTATTCCATTTTTTTAATATTTGATTTTCATTTAAGTTGGAACCAAATTGCAATAATAAAATATCATGCGCCCAAATATAAGATTGATAATATGAACACTCTTTAAACATTTCATAAAAACTGATATACCTTGATACAATTACAGTATGAAATGGAATCAAGTTAATTAAATTTGTTAGTTCATCCAAATGTATATATTGTATATTATCAATAATTTCATTTTCAACTTCTCCACTAATATATATATTATAATCTTTTGGAAAATATTTACTCAAATAGGCAACTGCTTTTTCAGAACCACCTAATGCATTATTTTGCATATAAGTATAATTCCATTTATAATCTAAAAATCCAGTATAAATAAGTATATTTTTAGAGTTTTTACACATATCTATAGAGAATTTTTGCGTTTTATTGGTTACCTCTTTAATAAAATAGTTTTCCACATCAATTCCAGCATTTATATATTGGTGTTTTAATAAAAAATCCCATTTTTCAAAATTAACACCGTTTTTATGTAAAAATCTAAAATAATTATTTGCTGAATTAATAAAATTATCAGTTTCGCAGCAAAAATCAATAAAAAATTGTAAATTATATAATAAATTTCCAATAAAAAAATCTTCAGTAATACAATATTTTTTTGTAAATATTATTTCATACATTTTTACAATAGTTTGTTTTGCTTCTGGATATATATCCTTTACTTTATCAGCAACAATAATCATATAATATGGTAAAAAAAAATTAGGTTTATCATTTTCAACAAACAGTTTATCAACATTGTTAGTTTGAAGATATTTATTTTCATAAAAGTCTTTAATTAAACAATAATAATTATAAGCAATGGTATTTAATCCTCTACAACAATATTCTTTAATTAACAAATAAACACACTCCATTCTTTCCAAATCATAATGAAATGATTCAACAAGATAATATAACCCTTTTTCCTTTTCTCCAAGTATATTAAATAGATTATATAAATTGAGACAACACATATATTTTTCTTGGTCCCAATTTTCATTGTTTAGTGTTATTTTATACCATTTAATAGCATCGTCTATTTTACCAGCATCTTTAAAACTATTTGCGCAATAAAATCCATAACGCATATAAATGTGATCATTGTTAGTTTTTGCTTCGTAATAAGCGTCTTCTAAAATGGTCGCATCTTTTAAATACTTATTTGGATCATTATTTCGACTACCGTTTCTGCCAGAAACAACATAATAATTTCCTTCAAGATATGAAATTTGATGATTCGGTTTCAAGCAATTAATATATTCATGAATAACTGATTTAAATGTCCATCTTATTTTATTATTGATTAACAGAATTCTTTGATATGAAATACCATCTGAATTACCAAAATTTAAAGAGTAACCATCGCTGTCAACTGTTTTTGGCATAATTATATTTCCATGTATTTCATCATCAGCATCAAATACTAATAATAAATCTGTTTTATCAAACGCTTCATTTAAAGCAATATTTCTGTTATAAGCAAAATTTTTCCATTCATTATTATGAAGTTCGCCTGGAATATTTTTTTCATTAAAAAAATCTGTAATAATTTGTCGAGTATTATCAGTAGACCCGGTGTCGCAAATAACCCAATAAGAAAACTGAATTTTATTACACAGTTTTTCAAGTGTATTTTTAATAATATGTGATTCATTTTTTACAATCATGTTTAAACAAATGGTTGGGGGAATATTATATATATTTAATTCCATAATTAATATTATATAAATAAAATATGTGTCTATATTTTAAATATTAATAAATATTAATAAATTTTAATTAATAATTGATAATTAATATTTAAATAAAATATTTGAATATATCTATGAATAAAATATCATTCACAATACCCTTTAAAGATAAAATAGTTGATATAAAACCTTTAGAACTAACAAAAGAAACAAAAGAAACAAACAACAACATAAATGTAAATCCAAAAATTATAAATAATGATACAAATTATAAAAAAATAGCGCCAAATGTATATAAATTTTGTAATGGTATTAAATAAATTTGTTAGTTTGTTAGTTTGTAAAACATTGTAAAATAATTATATATTTTGAATAATCTTGAAAATAATTATAAGAATTGATTGTGTCAATCTCTTTACAATCAATTTGGAATACTTCTTTAAATTTTAAAGCACCAATACCTCTGAAATTAATATTATAAAAATATTTAAAATCAAGTATTTTTGCTTGATAATTTTTTAGTATGTGATAAAGAACTTTCCAAACATCTCCCGTCCAATTTTCGCCATATTTTAAAATACCATTTTCATAATAATGTTTTATTGGTATTTTAAGTTGTTCATTATAGTTAAATGGCAAAATATCATCCATAAATATTGTTCCATTTAAAGATAATATTTTGATTGAATTATTTATATCACATAATACATATTCTGCTTGATGCATTCCGTCAATAAAAATAACATCAAATTTTTGGTTCATATCATATTGTTTAAAAAAGTCATCAGATGTTTGTATATATAATATTTGATTATCTTTTGTTGTAAATTTAGGATCAGGATCAACTCCAACTTTATTAATAAAATGTGTTTCATTAAAACATTCTCCATATTCAACTCCAATTTCTAAATATTTATCATTTACATTTGTTAGTTTATTGATAATTTGAGACCTTTTATAAATATCCGTATTGAATACTGGTTTTTGTAAATTAATATTTATTATTCTATAATCAGGAACAGATAAATAAAGAAGTTTAAAGTAATTAATAAGTTGTTCAATTGGTGTATCAATTAATGTATAACATTTCATACGAGTAAAATTATATCTTTCAATTCTTTCTTGTAAATAGGAAAGAGAGCATTTATTTTCTAAAACAATAAAATCATTTCTAGGATTATTATAAAGTTCAGTTATTTCATCAATGTTTGCCAATAAACTATCAAATCCAATTATACATATCTGTATATCATAATCATTGTTAACTATTAAATTACAATACTTATGTTTATATGTGAATTGATCTCTTTCCCATATTTTCGAGTGTTGATGTATAAACGCTTCATTTTCATACGCATCATTATCTTTCATAATTTCATTTATTTTAAAAATAGAAAAATAATTTGGAAAAATATAATTAGGTCCAATACGATTTATTTCAGAATTTCGAATAAGAGAAAAATTATTGTTCGAGTCGTTCATATATTGTATATATCCAAGTTTATGTATTTTAGCAATGTTAGTTGAAACCACTGTTCTAAGTAAAATTTCATAATCATCACATATAGGCAAATATTCACAATAACTTCCCATATTTAAAAGAACATCTTTTCTCCATATTCTGGGATGATTTGGACAACATACAAGATGGCTCATAGTAATATTATTAATATTAGGTGTGACGTATACAAGACGCCATTTGTCTTCGTATTTTTGCGAATAATATCCTCCATATCCTTTACAAATAAAATCTCCGTACCATTGATTAGTGCCATTTTCATAAACACATGCACAATCATAATATATGAATCCAATCTGTGGATTTGTATTAAATAAATCTGCCGATTCTTGTAAAACATACGGCATTAATTCATCGTCGTGATCCATTTCAACAAGATATTTTCCACGACACAATCCAATTGTTTCATTTTTTACATTTCCTATACTGCCATTATTATTTGAACGGCGATAAAAACGTATACGAGCATCGTGTGAAAAATTAGTTCTTAAAAACTTAAAATTTAAATCGTCGGGCGAGTCATCAATAATAACCCATTCCCAATCAAGCAATGTTTGTTTTTGAAGACTATTATAAACTCGCAATATTTTATCATAAGAATTATATGATGGGGTAAAAAGAGAAAAAGTTGGTCTTGTATGTACACGATTTACAGAACATATGTTGATATACGTATTATTTATGAAATAATTAAAAAATGTAATATTTGTTAAAATATTATTATCCGTTGAAATATGTATATGTCTTTCTAACATTTCTTTGGAAATTACAGTTAATAATTCTTTATAATACTCTTCGCAATTATCTCCATATGTTATTAATAACTGAAAATTAGAATTATGTAAGTTTTTGACATATTCTAAAGAGTCAGCAATAAAAATAGAACAATCCAATGTTGAAGAGTTTTGAATAAAAAAATTATCTATACTGTTAAATATTTCTTTACGATAAAATATAACAAAAGGATATTTCATTATATTTTATTAGCGCTAAATGTTTAAATACTATTTTTTATAAATTATATAATATAATATAAAATAAATTAAAATTCTGGCGTATGTTTTTTAAATAGACACCCCTGTGCCATTAAATTTCTAATTTCACTTGTAACAATTTGCGGATTTTGATGATCACAATTTGTTGTCCAAATTTTTACAATACAGAAATTTTTCTTTGGTGAAACTGTTATTCCTGTTACACAATTCACAAATGTACTATTTGCTCCAATAGTTTCTCCAACAAGTACATAAGTGATATCTCTCCAAACTTCAAATACATTTTTATTAGAAACTTTATAAGAGAAACATCCGCCATTTCTGTTTTTAGGATCTTCCCACATCGGGGTAATACCTTCTCTCATAATAAATAACATACAATTTTTTATTAAATCAGCAGGTAACATTTCAGTAATTCCAATTGTTTCTTCAATAGTTTTAAATTGACATATTTTTTTGTAACTTTTAACGGTCCAATCAGGATCTTGAGGCAAATGCGCCCATAGATTCCATTTACATTTTAACTTATTCAATGAAGAATTATTTGAATTGTTTGTTGTTTCCATTGTTAAACTTGTATGAAAGGTTTCCATTGTATATTTATATTTCAATTTTTTTTTAAATATGTTTAATATATAATATTATATTTTTAAGTTAAGTTAAAATAAACTGATTACTTTGTTAATTACTTTGGTTCAATTTGGTAATCATTTAAATTTATTTTAATTGATTGGCATGGCAATACATTAATTATTTTAACATTATCATCAATAATAGTGATAGTATAATCAAACTTATATTCATCAATATTTAATTTTAGTATATTTTTAGCGTAATATTTAAAAAATGTTTTATCAAAACAATTATTTACAACATAATAGTTATTTTTGTTGTCTTTCAAGTTAATTAAATATTTATTATCATTGTAATTTAATTCAATTGATAAAAATTTTATATTCGATAATTCATATTTTGATGTTGTAAAATATTTATCAATTACATAATTAATACAACCATTATTATTATCACATAATATAAAACTTTCATCTGATAAAACATCATATGATTCTGTTATTGAATGTTCATATTCTTCTTTTATAAATATTGTTCTTTTTATATTTCCATTGATATCAAGAATAATAAATTTTTTTATAATCACAGGAACAATCCAACCTTTGTCTTTTAAATATTTTTCAAAAGATAAAAAATGATGATTAATGTATTTATTAAATTTATATAAATATATTTGACAAAAACTAAAAAAATATATTGAATTATGAGCAATATTAATAATTTGTGAATTTAAATTATATGTTAAAGAATTAAAAATATTCATGAAATTAATCATATATAGTTGTTATAGAATTTATTATTTAAATTGTTTTATTATATTAATTTGTTATATTTATATATAAAAAAATAAGTTTAATATTTGTTATTGAAATCACAACAAACCAAAGGATATATTGCTTTTGTTAAAATATTGTTACCTTCATTATCAAAAATAATGCCACTTTTAAAATCTCTTGTTTCAACAGCATTAATAGCGTCTATTTGATGTTGATATAACATTTAATTTAAGTATTGATAATATATTGATAATATATTGATAATATAAATACATATAATTTACATATATTTGTTTCAATTTTTTATAAATTAATTTATGAATAAAAATATTATATATTCAACTTTTCAATTTCGGTATTTATATAATCTTGCTTAATAAAATATTCCCAATAATCTCCATAATACGGATTACATATACAACAATTACATCCGCATAATGTTTCATTTTGTTCGCTGTAATATTCATCAATTTCAAGTTTTATAAGTATTTTAATATTTTGTTTATATTTTTGTGTTCTTTTTCGCATATTATACTAATATATTATTTAAAAGTTGTATTTATTACTTATCCGTTGAAGTAAATATTAAATTTCCATCTTTTTTAGTGTTTCCATTACAATTATCACATTTTATTTTTAATTTTCCTGTTGAAGGGTCTAATCCAAAAACATAAAGCAATATTGCTACAATAATTGACATAAAAATAAATGGAATAAAAACAATTAACCAAGATATAATACCCATTCCTGCTTGACATAACGAATTTAAAAGTATTGTAATTATAATCATCACAAATATTTTTAAAAAAGCAGTATTGTATAATCCTTTAAAAGTGTCTATTACTATTTGTGTTAATGAAAATGCTACATATATCAGAGCTGGTGCGCAAAGATCAAACATTTTTACTTATATATATAGAAAAGAGATTTAATTAAAAATCGGTTCACCATCCTTGATTATTCCAACTTTTTTACCAACATCTCCATCTTTTGTCATTTCATATAAAATACCATTTTCTTCATCAGTTGCGAAATAAGTAATATCATCAATTTCAATTTCAAATACTTCTTCCTCTTCCTCTTCCTCTTCATGAACATCTTGTTCTTTTTCTTCAATCACAATAGTTACATTGTTATCGCCTGAAGGTTCTGATTCATCTTCTGTTCCGACTTCTTCTTCCTCTTCCTCTTCTTCTTCTTCCTCTACACTAACAGTTTCTTCAATCTCTTCTTCAACAATAATATTTTCTTCAACTTCTTCTTTAACCTCTTCTTCTTCAACACTTACAGTTTCTGTAACATTTTCTTCAACTTTAACCTCTTCTTCAACAATAACATCTTCTTCAACTATAACATTTTCTTCAACACTAACATCTTCAACTGTTACAGTTTCTTCAACATCTTCTTTAACCTCTTCAACACTTACAGTTTCTTTAACATTTTCTTCAACAATAACCTTCACTTTACTTTTTGTTTCAAATTCTTCTTCTGTACTATCATATTCAACATCTTTATTTTCAAATATTACATTGTTATTACTTAAAGTATCTGTTTCATATTTTACTTCTTGTTCTTGTTCTTGTTCTTGTTCTTGTTCTTCATTTATAACAATTAATACTGGTTCTATTTTATTGTATTCTAAACATTCAACATCATCATCTTTAACAGTATTTTGATATTCATTTGAATATTTTTCTTCTTTTATATAATCGCATACATTATCATTTAATTCAACATTATTATATGTATGTGTTTTTTCTTCTCTTGTTAAAGAATTACAAAAACCATAATAAGTGTCTAATTTTTGTTGTCCTTTTATATGTTTGTTATCGAAATAATCATTCTCATTTTTATGTTTTAGAGAAGTTAATTCTTCTTCAAGTTCATCAATTCTTATAGATAATTTACATATAACATTATTACTTGTATTCAATGTTTTATTTAATTTATTTATTTTTTTCTTCAATTTGTTTATTTGTTTACTTATATTTAAGTCATTACTTAAACATAATGATATATCATTTGTAATATCATTTGTAATATCATTTGTATGTGTATTTAAATTTATAGTCTCAGTTGTATTATTTGCCTTTAATTTTTCTAACATTAAATACATTTGTTCAATAGTTGCAATTTGAATTAACTTTTCAATATTATTTATAGAAGACATTATGGGATAATATACTATATAACAATTCGTTTAATATGATTTAAAAAATATTTAATGTATAATATATGAGTGAAAAAATAAGTTTTTCAAATAATGAAGATTTAAATAAGTATTTACAAATCGTTTTATCTCAAACAAATTACACGGAAGAAGAAGCAATATATAAATTAAAGTTATTTGATTGTGATTATATGAAAGTTATAAGAGAATATATGGGAATTCCAGATAAAAAAACGCAAAAAGTAAAATCAGTTAATCAAGAAATATTTAAGCAAATTAGAACAACACTTGATAGTTCAATGAAAGAATATAGAGAAAAAAATCCAATTGATATAAATCAAATTATTGATAATTTTAACGAGTCAGATAAACGTGAAATGAATAAAATTAAAAATTAATATGTTTGTGAAAATATATTTTTATAAATTACTGTTAATTTATAAAAAGACTATTGAATATTATTTCCAAATTTTTCAGTTAAAATAGAATTTTTATTTGGTGTTTTTCTGAGTAAACGTGTTTTCACATTATAATTATTTGAAGGTATAATTTTATTGTTTAAAATAAAATCGTCATTATCTTCGTGTAACTCTGGTAATATACGCGTTAGTGGTTTATCAACAATAAGAAATAATCTTTCATTTCTCAATAAAGACCTATATTCTTGTATTGATAAGTTGCCATAAAACTTTTCTAACATATAATATGGATTTGGCGCTGGTTTAATGTTTTTAGTATAATTATAAATTTTGGTGTAAATATGATTAAATAAATGATAACGTTCAAATTTTGTTGAACTATCAATATTTTCATTCATTAAATATGCCACACCGCATTCTGGACTACAAAAACAACCGTACACATTATAAATTCCATTTATAAAATGTTTTGGAATATATATTGGTGGATTGTCAAACTCACAAGTATCCCAAAAACAACATGAACGTTTATTATTAACATTATTGATATGTAGATTATGTTCTAATTGCTTTAATTTTTTTGATATTTCTTTGTTTGGGTCTTTACAAATAGAGTCTTCATCATCATCATCATCTTCATTATAGTCTTCGCATCCATTATCTAATAAAGATATTGATGTAGACGTATTATTATTTAAATTGATATTTTCATTACCGATTAATTCAAATTTTAAATCATTTTTACAATTTGAAAAATTGTAACACTCTAAAAAAGAACTATTTTGTGGATGTGTTTGTAAATCTTTCATTGAACATTTTAAATGTAATATCACATTTGATTTTTCATCTTTTTGATCTGTATTTGTAGTAATATGTTGTATTATTTTTCCTCCTTTTGGTTTTCTTCCGCGTTTTTTTGCTATTTTTGGAATTTCAGTTGAAGTAATAATATTAGTTAATTCGGTATTAATTAATTGTGAAATATTATTTTCATCATTTAGAATATTTTCATATAAATTATTATTTTCTTGAGTATCTGTTAAATTATTTTCAATTTCACAAACATCAAGATTAATTATATTTGGTATTTGATTTTGAACAACTTCTTGTGTCGACTTATTTTCTTTTTCATTTGATAAAAAATATGTAATATTCAATGAGGCCATTAATTCTTTTTTCGATTTACGTCCTCTTTTTGCCTTCACAGGAATAATGTTAGTTGTATTTGGATCGGTTATAATATCAGTTATAATTAATTCTTTATTTTTGTTATTTTTTTGAACCATTATATAGATATAAGTATTGAATTTATATTGTTTTAATATATTATTTATCTATTTTTGAATTATAATCAAATTTGTTTGTTTTAAGTTTCATAACAACTTCTACAAACAGGTATATAATTATCTGAACCTACAACAGTTTGTTCTTTTTCAGAAGTTATACGTTTTGAGAAAATACCAGGTGTGCCATTTTTACATAAACTACATAATGATGTTAGTTTAGTTACCTTATCACATAATGGTATTAAATTTAATATTTGCCCAAATTTTTTTCGTTGAAAGTCTCCATCTAATCCACAAACATATATTTTTTTTTTGTGTTCTAACATTTTTTCAACAAATACTTCAAGATCAGGAAAGAATTGTCCTTCATTGATTAATATAACATCACTTTCAATAATTGATAAATCCATCAAGGTTTCTGTTTTTATACAAGGTATTTTTATTTGGTCGTGGGTTGACATTAAATTATTATCATAACGATTATCAATTGTGTGATTAATTACAATAACAGACATATTACAAAATTGACATTGTTTATAAATTTCAACTAATCTACTTGTTTTTCCCGAGTACATTGATCCTAATATGATTTCCAAATATCCTCTTTCTGACATTATTAAATTCTTATTCATAAATATCTTTAATATTTTATTTTTTATTTCAATTTTAAAATATTATCAAATATTCATTATTTTTGATAATTATCATCAATTATATATTAAATATAACATTATTACATTATAAATGACAAGCAATGTGTGGATGGAGAAATTTAGACCAAAAACTCTAGATGATATTGTATTAGATCCATTAAATAAGAAAATACTAACAAATATCATAGAAACCGGATATTTTCCAAATTTATTATTTTACGGACCACCTGGAACTGGAAAAACAACAACAATAATTAATCTCGTAAATTCATATCAAGAAAAATTAAATCAAAAAAATAAAGAATTAATGATACATTTAAACGCGTCAGATGAAAGAGGCATAGATATTATAAGAAGTCAAATAAATCAGTTCGTCAATTCTAAAACAATATTTAAAACTGGTATGAAATTTGTAATATTAGATGAGGTTGATTATATGACAAAAAATGCTCAACAAGCATTACGATATATATTACAAAATTTTTCTAATTCTGTGCGTTTTTGTTTAATATGTAATTATATAAGTCGCATTGATGAAGGGTTACAAAATGAATTTTTAAGATTAAGATTTAATCAACTTCCTGAAAAAGATATTATTCAATTTTTAAATAATATTTCTATTTCTGAAAACCTACATTTTAATGAAAAATCACTATATTCTATTCAAAAATTATATAAATCAGATATAAGAAGTATGATAAATTTTATGCAATCAAATCAAGATATAAAAGATAATGCTATATGTGTTATTGATGATGGTATTTGGGATACGTTATTTGATAAAATAAAAAATCAAGAGGGTTTAACATCATTAAAAGTATTTATAAATAATATTAGTTGTCAATACAATATTGATAAAAAAAATATAATCAAAGATTTTTTCAATTATATAATTCGTAATAAAGAAAATTTAAATGTTCCTGAATATTTTAAATTTGTTGAAAATATAATACATTTTGAAGATTGTAAAAACAGCGATTATGTTAATTATTCATTAATAAAATTATCTACATTATTAAAGGAATCATATTGATTCATTCTTAATTGCAACTTTAATAAAAAATCATTTGGAGGTGAACTTTTTGAAGGATCAAAAAAACTATTATTTAAACTATATTCATTTTCTCTAAAGTTAACCTTCTTATTAGTAGGGGAATGTTGTGGGATAGGAATATTTTTACTTCTTTCATAAATGATTTTTTGTTTATAACTGTTCATTATTCTATATGAAAAGAAAATAATTGAAATAAATAATTGAAATAAATTAATTTAAAGAATATAAAGACATATACCAAAGTAACTAATATGACAGCGATCATGAATATTGATGATGAATGGTCTTCTTATTTAATAGATAAACAAGAGGATGTTTCATCAGACGAAGAAAATACAATTACAAATGAGAATAATAATAATTATAATTATGAAGATAATGAAAGAATTATATTTAATGAACCAGTTCCTGAACCAACTGATATCTACATATCAACAAAATCAAAAATTGCGTATCTTACACAACCTGTTGATTTAAAAATATTTTGGGAAATTCCGGTAATATCTTATGCCACTGCTGAAAATGGTGTAATAAAAAAACAAATAAAAATTAATTCAACAACCCCAGAAGAATTAGAATTACTTCAACAACGTTTACAAAGTGAATTATATTATGAACAACATATAATGTCACACATAGATAATCCAAATGGTCGTATAAAGTTCAAAGATATACGAAAAATTACTATTGGAATATCAAAAAAAGATATTTTAAGTTATCGCTCAAAGAAAAAACAAGCATTTTATAATTGTTTTGTCATGATTCTTCGTATAAAAATAGATAATTTATTTAGAGAATTTCATACCAAAGTATTTAATACTGGTAAACTTGAATTACCTGGAGTACAAAGTGAAAAAATGTATTATACTGTTTTGAATTATGTGGTTGAAATATTACAACCATATCATACAACACAATTAAAATATTATGAACATAATGATACTGTTTTAATTAATTCTAATTTTAATTGTGGATTTTTCATAAATCGTGAAATATTATTTGATATTATTAAAAATAAATATAATATTCAAGCTATTTACGATCCTTGCTGTTCATATCCAGGAATTCAATGTAAATTTTATTATAACAATGATGTTGATATTCAAACTGGAATGCAAATTTCAAGTGAAAATAAAGACATATATACAAATATTACGCAAGTTTCATTTATGATTTTCAGAACTGGAAGTGTTTTAATTGTTGGAATGTGTAATGAAAAAATATTACGAGAAATTTATCAATTTGTTAAACATCTATTGAAAGAAGAATTTAAATATATTTGTCAAAAAATTATAGTTCCTTCTGATTTGGTAAATAAAAATAAAAAAAAGAAAATTCGTAGAAAATTAATACATATTATCGAAGATATTGAAGATAATTATAAAAATATTGAAGATAATTATAAAAATATTGAAGATATAAATAAAATAGAATACATCAAAGATATGATAGATATTATAAATATTTAATGAAATTCTTTTATTATTTCAAATCCAGATGTTTCAATAATTTCATTTATTATTGGATGAGATTCTATATTTTTTATAAGCATTATTTCTTCGTCTGTTAATTGAACATTGGTAATTTTTTCTTCAATTTCTTTTATTTTTTGAAAATATTCTTTATCATTTATAATAACTTGTATTTCAATAATTTTACGTAATTTATGAAACTCTTCGGAATATAAATCATAATTATCATAATTATTTTCAATAATTTTTATTTCCAACTCATTATATCTTGTTTTCATAATATCAAATTCTTCATCAGAAATGATATTATATGTTTTTCCTTTAATCATGTTTGAATATTTAAAAACATCATAATATAAATACAAATCTGGAAATAAATTACGATGTTTAAATAAATTATAATTATAACAACTATTATTTCGTAATTCACTAAAAGTAGAACATAATGATGAAATATCTTCAGATTTTAAACGTTTATGGAAATAACTCAAATTGAATATACTTATTTTTGTCGGATTAATTAAATTAATCATGTATCTATTTGATATACATATTGGTAATAAATCGTTAAACAAATCAATAGGTTTTGTTAAATATATAAAATAATTAATTCCATAATGATCACCGTGAACCATTGTATACTTTATCATATTACATATTCTTTAAATAAATGTAATATGATATATATATTATTTTAATTGCTGAATATATGTTCAATAATATTCAATTCATAATTATCATTTGTAAAATTTATTGTTTTTAAATCATAAATTTTGTGTTTAATTATATTTTCATCTATTTTTTTATTCATAATTAACCTTTTAATAAATTCATCTAATAAATTAAAATAATCAATCACCTCAATTTTTATATTATGTAAATACGTAATAAATTCATATACACAATCAATTTGTTCATAATTTATTTTATTTTTATTTATTGTTTCACTAATATTTTTAATTAAGTTACAAGAAGTATTTATATGATCATTTTTATTTTTATTTTCATTTATATTCATATTAAAACAATTATTATTTATGACATATAAAACTATATTTTTATACAAATTTACATACAAGTTCACTGTTTTCAAAATATTTTTTTCTTCAAAGTTGGGTTCTTTTACATTTTTTTTATATTCATTATTAAGTTCAAATATAGTTTTTTTATATACAAATAATATAGCATCACGAGAACTTAATTGTAAAAATGTAATATTATCATCTGATATTTGTTCAATATACTCAATATAAAAATAATACGCTTTTTGGGTATGATAAAATGATAATTCCAAATTTTTAGTATAATAAAATATAATTGAAAAAGTGTGAATTAATGTTTTAAGACCTCTTTCAAATATAAATTTATTGTATTTTTTGTGTTTTTTGGCAAGTTTTTCAGATATAAAACGCATATATTCAATAATAACTTCAACAAATTTGTTTAAAATTTCAAATACAGAATATTTTATTATCGGGTAATAGTTTAAACTATTATATAACATAAAATGAGAATTATCGCTTAAATTATTATTTACATTCTTTATGTTTTTTACGTTTTTCATTATAATAATTAATTATATATTATATAAATATTATATAATATATTTATTTACCTTCTTTTTTTTGTTTTACATTTTCTTCTTTTTTTTATTTTTCTTTTTACTTTTCTATACTTTTTTGAATAAGATTTTCTTCTTTTTTTTCTTAAACTTCCACCATCAGGTACGTCGTATTCATTCGCAAGGTCACCATCGTTATTATGAGGGTTTAGTTCATCCCAAATTTGTTGTAATGTTTTATTAACAGGTTTGATTTTTTGACTATAAAAAACGTCTCCATATGTGTTAGTAGGGTATAGTAAACGATTTAATTTGGGGTCGTCTATTTTGCTGGTTGAAGGTAAAATAAATACAGTGTCAGGGGTGTCTGATTGCACCGTAGAACCTTTATTTGAAGTTACTTTAATAATCTGTGTTGGATTAAAACTGTCCATTTTTTTTTCTAAAGCATATGCTTTTAACGCTTCTTTAATTTCTTCTTTATCAGTTAAGTCATCAACTATAATACTTATTGGTACTCTAATTTTGTCCATTATATATATATAATATCAATATAAAAATTAATAATATTTCTAAATAAGTATTTAAAGACTTTAAAATTAAGTTTATTATAAATGTCAATAGAACAAAAAACTGGAAATACCGTTCCCGCGCAAACAACCGCAATTACACAAGGCCCATCTGTAACAACAAACAATACTAATTATAGACTTCCTTGTGATGCTACATTACAAAATGCTGCTAAATTATCTATTGTTGAAGATAAACCTGTACTTTTTGATTATTGGACTGATTCCTTAGATAAAAAAGCACTTATAGGAGTTAGAGAAGTATCTGGAGAAAAATTGTTAGTTAAGTCGGCAGAAGAATATACTTCTCCTATTGCTAAATTTTATAAATCCTTGACTGAATATATTGTTATCACTGAAAATTCAATTTATGTTGTTGCTAGTGATATTCCTACTCGTAAAATTTCGTAAACATTTCTAAAATATTTTATATTTTGTAAACCGATTGTAAATATATATTAAAATTAATAAGTTGTTCTTTTACTATATTGAACCTAAACATTAATTCAGTGTTTATACGTTCCGCATTTTTAAAACAATAAATATCACAATCTGAAATATTTCTCAGTTCAAAATAAAGATAACTAACAACTTCATTATACATATCTTTAACATTATTAAATTTATAAGATATAATTACACGATCTAATTTTGATACATTATTTTCTTCATTTAATAATCTATATACTTCTTGTTTTATATTATTAAATAATAATTCGAATATGGGAAATGTGACATTTGTGAAAGAGTTTATATTAACCGTATTATCCTTTTTTGATGTTATTTTAATTTCCTTTTTGTTGTGTGATTTGTTGCAAACAGCGCATTTCTTTGAAGTAAATGGTAAGAAAGTTAACGGGAAGCAAGACATTGTTTGAGAGTTAACATATTATAATAAAATAAAAGTATTTCAATTTTATTTTATAAAAAAACAATATAAAGAAAAGTATTTACACCCTTGAAGATTTAAAACCGCACCCCTAATTATTTTTTATATTTTTCTCAAAATAATATAGATGACTAAACATAAGACAGAAGATTATAAAAATTCCCAAAATCAAAATTTACATGCCTTGAAATAGGCAAACCTTGAAGTTTCCTTTCATTTTACATAGAAAGGTGCGGTTTTAAATCTTCAAGGGTGTAAATATATTATACTTCTTATTTTATTATATTTACAATGTACATTTCCAATGTAAATATATATTATATAATAATGCTGGTAATAAAATTATAGTTAAAAATATTATATAAAAATAATTGATTTGTTTTATTGTATATTTATCAGAATGTATAATACCATATATTGTTATACCTATTAAAGAACTACTCGCTAATAACATATATATTTTAAAGCATATATGTAACTTATATGATGGTAATATATCATTTGTTTCAATAATATTGTTATTTGATTCAATATCAGGTAGCATTGTCAAATATTAATTTATTCACAAAGTGAATAAAATATATCAATTTTTTATAGAATCAATCCAATCACTTATAATTTTATAATCTTTATAATCGTCTTTTTCCCAAACTTCAATTTTTTCAGGATTTGAATTAATATAACCACTTCCAAAAATCATATGTCCATCTATATTATTTTCAATTGTATAGATAACATATTTACTTGGTTTTATATGAACACTTGAAATTAAATTTTTATTTATAATTTTAGATGTCAATTTAATAAATTGTGACATTAATGATTGTTACATATTATATATTTATATCTCTATATATTTTTTATATATATTTAAAAAATAATTTAAATACAAATTTATTTATCAAATTATGTCTTATTTACAATTTACAAAAAATAATCAATTATATACTGATAAACTTTCTGGGGATGATGCTTTAAACATTTTTGATGAACAACTAACAAATGTTTATTTAGATAAATACGCTGAAGATATAAATGAAGTTGTAACATACAATGATATTGAAGTGTTATATTTGCTTAAAAATAGTGATATTATACAAAATTTACCACATAGTTTAAAATATTTACTTATAAAATCAGCAACCTTACAAGAATTACCTATAAGCGATATAGTTGCTCCAAATATTGAGGTAATATATATTGATTTTACAAATTTAAATGTATTTCCAGATATTTCCAAGTGTGTAAACTTAAAAGAACTAACAATAAATCATTCTAATTTAAATTCATTACAAATTAGTTATTTATTACCTCCAAAATTACAAGTTTTAAATTTACGCTACAACAACATATTTAATTTAGATTTTACTATTTTTAAAACACATCCAAAACTTAAAGTCAATCTTTCAAATAATAATTTAACAGATGAAACTATTAATAATCTATTGATGGTTAACAATAAAGCCGACATTAAAATGCAAAATAGATATAAACATAACAGAATAAGTCATACAAATTATAATAATATTGAAATTAGAAATTTTATGAACACTATTAATAATAATCTAAATAATACAACAGATACGCCAATATCAAATAACGTATTAGCATTAAATACACAAACAGTTCATTTATCTTCTATAAATAAAACAATAGTTACATCATATAATGTGATAGAAAATTATATTGAAAAACACAAATTAAAACATTATTTAAAAGGCGAATTTTTAGTTAATGAAATATTAGCAAATTTTAAAAATTATAAATTAAGAGATTGTTCGTCATTTTTAAGTCAAAAATTGAAAGAAAACACAAAACATAGTTTAATTCATAATACTTATTTGGAATTGTTATCTGTTATATGGAATATAATTTATACGCATTCACAAAAAACAAATTTAATTGAAAGATTAAATACTGAAATGTTTGACTCTGTGGGAAAATGTTTTACTGGTTGTGTAAATAGATTAATAAATGTGTTAGTTGGTTATATTGATGGTGTGATTGTTTCTATTAGTTTGAAAGAAGAAATTCAAATGTCAGTACAAAGATTGATTGAAAAATTGAACAAAGAAGAAATAACTTATAAACAAACAAAAGAAGAAATGGTTAAACTTCTCAATCAAGATTATGATGTTGATAAAAATGACTTGAATAATTTAATTTCTGACGAATATAAAGATACATGGTTATACGCATTACAAGATTACCGACCAGACCCCATTATATGTTTATTTTATGAAAATATATACGGTCATAAACAACGAGAAAAAGTAAAATGTTATATTTCTTATGATAATGTTATATATGATTCATCACAAAATTTTGACGAAGAAAAAAATCCAATAGGCGAAATTAGTGATGAAACACAATGTATTGCTAAAATATATACTTATGAACATGAAAAAATAGTTTACCCAGAAAAGTTTTTGAAATACAGAACAAATTAGCAAAAATAAAATATAAACAATGTATATAATGTCAAGTCGCAAAGGATTTAGAACAACATCAAATAGTTATGGACAATTTTGGTTTGGAGGTAGTAGTTTTCCCGGTTTTCTATATAAAAGAAATTTAGGTGCCGGAGCTAGAAGAAGTACACAATTTACCCCAGGAGGTACATTAGTAACAAATCAACCAAATGAATTTTGGAATAAATATACTCCTGGTTCTGGAGTTGGAGGTTCAAGTGTAGCAACAAGACGTGCTAAAATGAGACTTGCTACATCGTGCTCCAACGGACAACAATGTGGACGATTTTATACGGAAATTGGTCAAAATCAAATTCGACCATCTCGTTATACAAATCCAGGGTCTAATTTATCTGTTTATCCGCCTGTTCCTAAATTTACAGGTCATATTACGCCAGTGCATATCAATTCGTATGAAATATTGGAAGAGGAATTGTTGGTTACACCTTCATACGTAAATAATAATTATGGTATTTATAAAGACTTTTCTAATTCATGGTATTATATTTAAAAATTTAATATAAATAATAAATAATTGAATAATTAAATTAATTTAAAGGTATTATCATCTATAAATTAATGTCACAATAATTTTTAAAATATTACTTAGGTGGAATGAATGAAATAGTTTGGTTATTTGCGCGAGCCCACCTAGAACCACGCGCACCAAACCCCGCTCCATTATCTGCTAATTGATGATACACATTATAAGAATATTGATTTCGATTTTGAAACCCAAAGTAATTATTTGGTCTAAATGGAAAAGCCATTTCGTTATTTTTCCCGGCAAAGGAGTTAGTATAAATTCTTGACGCAATTCTTGTGCCTGTTCCCATATTAATACTATACTATAATATAATAATTTCTTCAATTTTCAATTAATTAAATAAATTTAATCCTCTCGCTGCTCTTTTTAATGACCCGCCACCCGCTCCAGTATTAGATTGATATGTAAGTGCTAAAATTGCTGCACCGCGTCTAACATTAGGGGTCTGTTGTAAAGACCAATACATACGATCAAATAATGATGCTGTAGCATAATTTACTCCTGATGAACGTCCACCTGATCCAGATAAACTTGGCATATATAGAACTATCATATATTATATTTTTTTTTAATGTTTTTAACGCCTAAATATTTTATATTGTAGATAAGTATTTAAAGATTATATGATATTATAAATATATGTCAAAAGTTTATGAAATATTGAAAATATCAAAATGTGATCGGTGTGTAAATAGAAAATCTTTAACAAAAGAAATTTGTAAACAATTAGATGACATATTGGAAGCGAATAAAAAACAATATAAATTTTGTATTTGATTTTAACAGATATGATGACGAAGTATATAAAAAATGTGGAAACAAATATGGTGAGTTCATTAACAAATATGAACAATTTGATGATATTTGTCTTGATTGCTGTTGGGATATTGTTAAAAAATATAATGATAATCCTTTAGGTGAAATTATATATTGTTATAATTAATTAAAAATCTATTGTTTTAAGTTTTTCAATTGTTTCATTTGTTAGTTTATCAGGAAAATTAACTGTAAATATTATTATTAAATTTCCTATATGACTATCTCTTGTAAATCCCATATTAGGAATCATTTTCTTATAACCATTACTTATAATATTACCAGAATTATTATTTATTGTATACACTTTTCCTGTAATATATTTTAATTCAAATGAAAACCCACATAACGCTTCTTTAACTGTAATTTTTTTTTCATATATTAGATCTATTCCACTTCTCTTGAACTCACTATTATTTTCTATTTTCACAAAAACCTTTATGTCGCCTTTACAATCTTCTCTTGCTGAATTTCCTTTTTCTTGTAATACAATTAACTCACCTTCATCAATTCCTTTGGGAACTGTGACATAAACGGTTTCATTTTCAAATATTTTAATTCCATTATTTATTATCCATCTTTCTATATCTATTGGTATTATTGTACCTGTTAGTATCTTATCAATGGGAACAACAATATTTTTTATTATGGGAGGTGGTTTAGGAGAAAATCCTTGCATATTCATTGGAACTCCATTATGAAAAATACGTATATTACCATTAGCAAAAGGACCACCATGTTCATTATCAAATGATTGCATATGCCCGAATGGTATTCCTCCAAATAAATTAGCAATAATATCTTCCATTGATCCGCCACCGCCACCGCCACCACCTCCAAATCCATCTCTCATTTTGAAAAATGGATTATTTCTCATTGCGTCATATTCTCTTTTTTTATCTAAATCTCCGAGAGTTTCATACGCTTCATTAATTTTTTGGAATTTAGCAGTTGCAGTTGGATTATTTTTATTTTTATCAGGATGGTAAATCATAGATAGTCTCCTATATGATTTTTTAATTTCATCAATTCCAGATGTTTCTGGGCACTCCAAAATTTCATAAAAATTTTCGCTCATTTATAATATTATTATAAAGTAAGATAAACTTAAATACTTATTATTCTATATATTTATAAATGGAACAACAAATACTATTTTTAAATAAATATCAACCATTGTATTTTAAAGATTTTGAAACTGATGATAGTATGATTGATATTCTTAAGACATTAATTGATATGAATAATCTAAATATATTATTTATTGGAGATATTGGATCTGGAAAAACAACATTCATAAATGCAATTATCAAAGAATATTATATTGATTTCACACTGAAACAGTATAGTGATAATATATTATACATTAATTCACTAAAAGAACAAGGAATTAACTATTATCGAAATGACGTTAAAACATTTTGTCAAACTTGTTCGTCTATAAAAAATAAAAAAAAAATAATTGTGCTTGATGATATTGATATAATTAATGAACAAAGTCAACAGGTTTTTAGAAATTATATTGATAAATATAGTCATAATGTTCACTTTATTTCTTCATGTTGTAATTCACAAAAAGTTATTGAAACATTACAATCAAGGTTTACTATTATAAAAATCAAACCACTTCATAAAACACATCTAGAACGAATTGTACATAAAATTATTCTTATTGAAAATATAAATATTACTGCTGATGCTATTACTTTTATTTTAAATGTATCCAATAATAATGTAAAGATATTAATCAATTATATAGAAAAATTTAAACTTTTAAATCAACCAATAGACATAGAATTAGCAACAAGTGTATGTACTAACATAAGTTTTTATATTTTTGAACAATACACACAATTATTACAACAAAATCAATTGAATTTAGCCATAAAATTATTATATGATATTTATGATAAAGGATATTCTGTTATGGATATTCTTGACAATTATTTTTTATTTGTTAAAATAACTGATTTGCTAACCGAAACACAAAAATACGATATAATTCCTATTATTTGTAAATATATTACTATTTTTCATAATATTCATGAAGATGAAATTGAATTAGCACTATTCTCAAATAATGTATTTAGTATTTTAAAAATATAATAATAAATAATCTATATTTATATTATGTCATCACAGATATTTAAAAATCATATCCCTAATGAATTATTTTTTAAATTATTAGATGATATAGCATTCAAAACAGAAAATTATTATGTTATCACTAACGACTCTTATAAAAAAGGTATTTTTAATAATTGTATTCCTATTTTCATAACAGAATGTATTCCATATTATCATATTTCCAAACGTAAATATTTAGAGAAAAAAATCACTTATAATTCATTTATCACTATTATTCGACAAATATGTAATTTCAATAAGATTACATATACATCTCAAATTAAATATGATAAATCAAGTTATAATATTATCTATAATATTTATTTTTAAATCCACCAACTGCGACCTGATATTTGTATTTTTGTTCCTTTTTTATAAATATTCATTTTTCTTATTTTATATAAATTTTCAAACCAATCATTTATTAATTCTTTCAAGTTATTATTATCATAATTTTCATTATGATAATTAATATATGTATCTCGTATTTGCGTACATATTTCAAACATTGAATCTGCTAATTTGTCTAATGGTTGATCACACGCTTTTAAATCTGGGTTCAATTTTGCCTTATATAAAATTTCTGATCCCCAAGCAACACCTATGCCGCATATTTTACTTTGATCAAGCATCAATGTTGCTAATTTTTTTTTAGATTTTGTCCATTTTTGTACTTCTTCTTCTAATTCTTTTTTACTTGCGGTCATCCAATCAAATCCAAGAGATTTTTCATATTGTTTTTTTTCTCCATAAATCCATCCGGTTTCAATCTTAACTAATACATTATTTTCATTTATTTTTACTTTCCCATTTAATCCAAATGACCAATCTTCTTGTATATCCTTGAAAATTAAATGTTTTCCTATTGATGTTGTATTATCATCAGCATAATAATTATTTATTATTTTACTTAAAATCCAAACTTCAGGACCTTCAGGCATATAAATATACTAACAAATTGTTTTTATATTTATATACAATACAATATAATATGATAATGTAATTTATGAAAAGTCAATCATAATCCAAGCATTAATTATTGGAATATCATCAAAATACATAGGTTCTCTTACCCATACATCTGGTTTATTATCTTCATTAGGGATATTTGTAATATAAAATGCTATATAATCATCTTTAATTTTTTTATTTAATTTATTTAATTCTTCCATAGAAATAACAGGTTTATTTTTATAATAAATTATATTATCAGTTAGTTCACAATCAAGACGGTTCCATCCGTATTTATCGTTTGGTAGTTTAAGAAAATTGTAACTAGCAGTCATATCGCCTTCAGTTAATACTTCTGTTTCTGAATCTTCATCTTCAAATTCATCTGATATGGTATTTGAATTATCAACAGAAATAGTAACAGTTCCCGTAACCGTTATTTGTTTACCGCAAACAAATCTATCATCCGCATCTATCGATATTTTTACATACATTAGTATATATTATTCTATTTTCTTTATATTAAAATTGTAATAACTTATTTATAAGTACTCGTACTCGTAATATGTACTCTTTATATGTACTCGTACTCGCCCGCTATTTATAATTAGCTAATGTTCGCGCACTCGGATCCGTTGTATTCGTATATTTCGGCATCCAATAATACGGTAATATATGTTCGCAATTTGGAAACTCTTTGTCAAATATTGATTTATAATATTTCTTTTCCAGATCAATACATGGACTATATTCAAATTCTTCACATTGTTGTAAATTATTATAATGTTCAGCAATAAACTCTTGTAATATTTCAAACAATGATCTACCCTTTGAACTAACACCATCACTAAACGCTTCTTTTTTTCTCCATAGAATTTCATTTGGCAATATTGGTTTTGTTATATAATTTACATAATTAAAAGCATCTCTCAATAAATATTTTTCTGGTTTTCTATGATTATTATGATTACGAATATTGGATGGTATTGATAACACATAATTTACAAAAGTTTTATCTAAAAATGGTGTACGTGGTTCTAAACCATTTGACGAAATGGATTTATCTGAACGCAAAACATCAAACATATGAATATCTTTTAACAATCTTCTTGTTTCTTTATCATATTCTATATCATCTAAACAATTATACATATATAAATACCCACCAAATAATTCATCCGCTCCGTCACCATTAAAAATAACTTTTGCTTCGGAATGGGTTGATATATATTTACCAATTAAATAATTACCTATACTTGCTCTTACTGTTGTTGTATCATAACTCTCTATTGCTTTAATCACTTCAGGTATTGCTTCAAACATTTCTCTTTCTGTTACAATTATTTCAGTATGATTTGAACCTATATGATCAGCTACTATTCTAGCATATTTTATATCTTCGGAATTTTGTAGTCCAATGCTATATGTTTCAATATTACGAGACTCATGTGTTTTAAAATATTTTGACACTAGTGCTGCAATTAAACTACTATCAAGACCTCCACTTAATAAACACGCAACCGGTCTTTCTGTTGTTGTACATCTTTTTACTACCGCACTATTTAAATAGTGCGCAATACTATTCTCATAACATTTTATATGATTTATATAATAAAATGTAGGTAGATAATATACTTTGTTAGTTATAATTTGTTCCCATTGAGTACGTCCATAATTAAATACTGAGTAAGTCCCCGGTTCAAATTGTTCTAAACGATTTTCTAGATGATTTAAATTGTAATAATATTCTAAGCACTTTAACTCAGATGCGAAACCGTGTATATGGGTATTATTAAGAAGTTTGTATAATGGGCGTACACCCATTGGATCTCTCGCAACAAATATTTTATTTTGAACTGAATCATATAATACAAATGAATATACACCATCTAACATAAGAAGTGTTTGTTCAATACCATAATTAATATATAAATGAATAATTACTTCACAATCTGAATTTGAAATTTTTGTAATATGTTTTGAATCAAAATGTTCATATAAATTTTTATAATTATAAATTTCACCATTACATATTAATATTATACCTTTATAAACTAACGGTTGATTTGATTCTTCATTTAATCCATTGATCGCAAGTCTATGAAATCCAAGTGTTAGTTGTAAATAATGTTGTAAAGTAGAATTTTCAGGTCCTCTGTTTTTGCCTTTTTCAAACTGTTCAATCATATTTTTTTCAGATTCCTCTCTATTATAACTGGCATTCAATAACGCAAATATACCACACATATTAATATATTACGCGTAAAATCTTTAAATACATTTAATATGTTATATTTATTGTATTTAAGAGTTATAATTATAATTTATGTATTTTTTTTTATAAATACATATTATAAAATGTCTTCTGAATTAATTTGGCCAACAACACCAAGAAATATGATTTATACAATAGACAATCTTGTATATGGAAATGGCGTCTATGTTGCACGTCAATTATCTACATCAACAATATTATATAGTTTAGATAACATAACTTGGCAGGTTGCCCTCACATATAATATACAAATAAATAAAATTGTTTATTTAAATAATTTGTTTATAGCAGTGGGACAACCCATTGGTTACACAACAAGTATGTCTAGTATTACTCCTAGTAATTTAATTATAACAAGTTCCGACGGTATTAATTGGACATATAGATCATCTCCCGCTATATTTAGATTACTTGCATCCGCATATGGTAATAATACATTTGTTATAGTTGGAACAACAGATAAAGGAACCAACAATCCAAATTATCTTCTTACAAGTACAGATGGGTTTACTTGGACATTACGTTATGGACCTGCAGATAATCCATGGAGCGGCGTAGCTTTTGGAAATGGATTATTTGTTGCAGTAACTGCATCTGGAACTTGGGGTGTCGGTGAATGGATGAAAACAATGGTAAGCACAAATGGAATATCTTGGACTTTGAATGGTATAAATTTTCGAACAAACCAATGGCACGATATAATATATGCAAATAATAGATTTGTTGCTATTGGTAATCAAATATCATCAACAAGTAATGGTATTATGTTTAGTGAAAACGGAACAACATGGGTTTCTTCTAATAATTATTTCAATTGGACACAAAACCATTGGCGTTCTCTTGTTTATGATGGGTATTATGTTTATATTATAGGTCTAGGTCAGTATATATTTAGAAGTCGTATAACAAATAATACACCAGATTGGACCGAAATAACAAATTATCCTAAACAATCAAATAGTTCTGCTTCTTTAATACAACATTTAAATGGTCAATTATTTATTATGGGTCCAAATAATTATTTGGCAGTTTCTTTGTTAACACCTGTTTTTTCAAATTTTAATTCTATTAGTAAAATGTTAGGTGATTCTTCATTTACTTTATCATTATTGAGTAACAGTTCAGGTTCAATTACTTACTCCAGTTCAAATCCAGCAGTTGCCACTATTTCTGGAAGCACTGTGACGATTTTAGGAGCAGGATCAGTAACTATTACGGCTTCACAATCAGCAACCACTAATTATGCGGATGCTTTTACTACTTGTTCTTTAACAATAAATAAAAAAGTCACAACATTAAGTGGTTTTAATAATTTAATAAAAACTATTGGCACCGCATCATTTGCGTTAACACCTCCTATCAGTAATAGTAGTGGAGAATTTACTTACACAAGTTCAAATAATAATGTTGCTACTATTTCTGGAGATATAGTAACTGTCGTGGGACCTGGTTCAGCAACTATAACTGCTACGCAAACTGAAACAACTGATTTTGAATATAGTTCAGCTTCAATTAATTGTTTAATAACAGTGACTAAAGTAAATCCAAAATTAATTAATATGAATATTACATTTATTGAAGGAGAATATCAAATTATATTTCAATCAACAAGCGATGGTACTTATTCATATACATTTTCAGATAATACTGCGGTAAAAATAAATCCAAACAATACACTTACATTTTTAAAGAAAGCAACTGTAATAGTTACAATTCATCAACAAGAAACTGAAAATTATTTTAAAGGAACATATTCAACAATCATTGATCATAATATGTAATTAAATTTAACATTTTATTTTTAAAAATTATTATTTTTGTAAATAAAAAAATATTTATAATATATATGACTTCATCTGTTACATTCAGTGGAACTGGACCGTTATATCAAGCAACCGTTAACGGAGGGTTAGGATCAGCTACATCTGTTATTATTGAAGGTTACACATATATTATGTCTAGCGCATTTTCGTCTAAAACCCAAATTACATCAATAACAATGTCTAATTCTGTTACAAGTATTGGTAATGCAGCATTCTATGGTACCAATATAACATCTATTACAATTCCAAATTCTGTTACAGATATTGGTACTAGCGCATTCCAAAATTGTGCGAATTTAACATCAATAACCATACCTAATTCTGTTACAAGTACTGGTTTTGAAGTGTTTCAAGGTTGTACAAAATTAACATCAGTTATAATTGGTAATTCAATTACAAGTATTACTAGAAATATGTTCAGAAATTGTGTTGCTTTAACATCAATAACTATTCCCAATTCTGTTACAAATATTGGTTCAACAGCGTTCTATAATTGTACAAGTTTAAATTCAATAACAATACCCAATTCTGTTACAAGTATTAGTGCTGACGCGTTTAATATTTCAGGTATAACAACAGTTTATTTGGCAAATAATAAGGTTATTTCAGGAATTACATTTCAATCTCCAGCATATAATGTTTCATTTTTTGGAATAACAGTAACCATTGTACCACCCGGTACACTTATTTTTTCAGGATCTGGTAGTTTAACACAAACAACAGTTAACGCAAGTTTAGGATCAGCAACATCTGTTGTTATAGTCGGTTACACAAGTATTGATGATAGTGCATTTTCAGTAAAAACTCAAATTACATCTATAACAATTCCAAATTCTGTTACAAGTATTGGTAATGGAGCATTTTTTAGATGCGAAAAAATAACATCTATGAATATTCCTAATTCTATTACAAGTATTGGTAATTATGCGTTTCAAAGGTGTGAGTTATTGGGATCAATAACAATTCCTAATTCCGTTACAAGTATAGGAATTGCTGCATTTGACAGTTGTACCAGTTTAACATCAATTACAATACCTAATTCAATTATAAATATTAGTAATGATATGTTCATAAATTGTTCTAAATTAGCATCAGTTACCATTCCAAATTCTGTTACAATAATTGGTACAAGTGCATTTAAAACTTGTTCCAAGTTGACATCAATAACCATTCCCAATTCTGTTACGAGTATTGGTGCTATGGCTTTTGATCTGTGCGTTGATTTGACATCAGTTGTTATTGAAACCCCATCTAATATAATAACAGTTTCTACAGATTCATTTACAAATGTTTCTTCAATTATAGGTTCATCTATTACTTTTAAAAATACAATGTCATTTAGTAATTTATCAGCAACGTGGCAAACAATTTCTACATATTTTGCTTCTATACAATATGATCAAGTCGCTCCTACTATAACATTTCCATCCATTTATGCAACATATGGAAATAGTCCAGTTACTGTATCTTATACTTCAAATAGTAATGGATCAGTTACCTTTACAAGTTCAGATCCTTTAGTTGCTACAATATCCGGTTCTATAATTACATTTGTCGGTGCTGGGTTAGCATTAATAACTGCTACACAAATTGCAACAAATAATTATTTTGAAGCATCAACAACAACAAATTTAACAGTAAATAAAGCAGTTACTACATTAAGTAATTTTAATAATGTAAATAAAACATTTGGAGATCCTTTATTTGATTTACTTGCTCCTTCAAGCAATAGTAATGGATTA